>Ga0065714_10001424_pt1 | contig 17557 bp, 15 predicted proteins | sample MisRhiReplicate2_FD_59101 | JGI IMG/M metagenome (GOLD analysis project Ga0065714, IMG submission 59101) | Miscanthus rhizosphere microbial communities from Kellogg Biological Station, MSU, sample Rhizosphere Soil Replicate 2: eDNA_1 v2... | ecosystem: Host-associated > Plants > Roots >...
CTTTAAATTCCGAGACCGGGAAGCTTTTCCCCAATCGTGGCTTAAGGGCCGTTTTGAGCGTGATGGTACCCGAGTGATATTCCCCGTCGCACTGCGGGAAGTCACCAGCGAGCACTATGATCTTTGCCATATGGAATGTTCTCTTGGGCGATCATTTTGGGGGTAGACATTGCGCGCGCCCAAACTCAAAACGTCAACGAGCTGACGATGAGTGGCAGCCATGGATTTGCGATACACAAGTGTCAGTCTTCCAGGTCAATTTCATCTTCAGGCGCCCATCAAGCGTCGAGCAGGGCGGGGGGAGGATCGTCCGGCATGGTTATTCCTCCAGTCATGAACGCAAAGCGTAGCAGGCGGGTAGGGCTGTCGAGGTGGTCATAGCCCTGGTCATGGACGTTTTATAACGTTTGCCTCAAGCCGGCAGGTAATGCGTTTTAATTCTCCGTTGACCCGACAGCTGCTCGGAACCAACAACAGACCTTTCAGCCGAAAGGGGTTAACGGGGGATTAATGGACTTCTGGACCACCACGCAAGTATCGATTCTAGGGCTGGTTGAAGGACTCACAGAGTTTTTGCCGATCTCCAGTACAGGCCATCAGATTATTGCCGCGGACCTGCTCGACTTTGGCGGTGAGCGAGCCATGGCGTTCAATATCATTATTCAGTTGGGCGCTATTCTGGCGGTCGTCTGGGAGTTCCGTCGCAAGATTCTGGACATCACCACGGGTTTGCCGACCCAGCGTAATGCGCAACGTTTTACTCTGAATTTGCTGATCGGTTTCTTGCCGGCGGTGGTGCTGGGGGTGATGTTTGCCGACAAAATCCATCAATATCTGTTCAACCCGATCACCGTGGCTGTGGCGCTGGTGATCGGCGGGATCATCATGTTGTGGGCTGAACAGCGCGAGCACGTGGTAGTGGTCGATCACGTGGACGAGATGCGCTGGACCGATGCCTTGAAAGTCGGATGTGCACAATGCCTGGCGATGATTCCCGGCACTTCGCGTTCGGGATCGACGATTATCGGCGGGTTGCTGTTTGGCCTGTCACGCAAGACGGCCACCGAGTTTTCGTTCTTCCTGGCGATGCCGACAATGGTGGGGGCCGCGGTGTACTCGGGCTATAAATATCGCGACCTGTTCCAGGCCGCAGATTTGCCGGTGTTTGCCCTGGGATTTGTCGCCGCTTTCGTCTTTGCGATGATTGCCGTGCGCGGGTTGCTCAAGTTCATCGCCAACCATAGTTATGCGGTGTTTGCCTGGTACCGGATCGCCTTCGGTTTACTGATTCTGGCGACGTGGTTTTTGGGTTGGGTCGACTGGAATCACCTCTCGGAAGGGGCGTAGGTTTTCCTGTGTTGATAAAAAACGCCGCTTGTTGTTGAGCGGCGTTTTTGTGTAAGCAGCTAAAAGCATCTAAAGCTTGTTGACCCGCGCCAGTGGCAGGCTGATTTGCTGTTCACGCTGCAGCAAATTCATCATCAGCAGTACCCGTTCTTCACCGTCCATGGCCAGGAACACCGCTTCGAGATCGCAGAACGGACCTTCAGTGATGCGCACCGCATCTCCGTGTTTCAACAGCGTGGTCACGATCGCCTGGCTGTCTGGTTCCTGGAGTTCGTCGATCAGCGCATCGCGGATCGGCAATGGCTGACCGCCAAACCCGACGACCCGCGAAACGCCGCGGGTCGAGCGCAGTGGACCCCAGCTGTCCTGAAGGCTCAGTTGAATAAACAGGTAGCCCGGAAACAGCGACTCGCTGATCACTCGACGTTGCCCGCGCAACATGCGCTCACGTCTGTAGGTCTTGCGAAAACATGCATAGCCTTGGCGCTGCAAATGTTCTTCGGCGCGCTCATCTTGTTTGGGCTTGCACTGGACCAGGTACCAGGCTTTGGTGGCGTGTTCGGCAATCGCGTTCATTCAAATGCCCTCCCTGCATCGATCTGCCCCAGCAGCTCGGCGGTTTTGCGCTGCAGGAGCGAGCTGTCGCCCCGACTTTCCACGGTCAGGCAAGCTACGCAACCCTCGCCCGAGAGGCGCAAGCTGAAGCGCCAGTCGGCAAAGACCAGGTTCAGCCCGCTGCTCTCGTTGAGGTCAAGGGCGTCGCGGGCATAACGCTGCTTGATGCTCGCCAGCAGCGCCGGACCATCCTTGACTTGGCGGCGGATCTCCCCGGAGGAGGGGAACGCGCCGATGCGTTCCACCAGCAGTACCGGTGGTTTTCGCACGCGGGGGAAAATCAGTTCCGACGCATAGGCGCGCACGATGCGGTACGCGAGGTTGTGCTTAAGGTCAGCGCTATACGGGTGGCGACTGTCATCTGCCTTGAAACCGCTCAACGTATTCATAGAGGCTTCGTCCATAAGGTGATAAAGACCATATCGGGGGACAGCAACATCACAGGGCGTTTTGATGCAGATGCTCGAAGCAGAAGTTGGTGGCTTCGATATAACCTTCGGCACCGCCACAGTCGAAGCGTCGACCCTCGAACTTGTAAGCCAGNACGCAGCCGTTCTGGGCCTGCTTCATCAGCGCATCGGTGATCTGGATTTCACCGCCCTTGCCAGGTTCGGTGTCAGCGATCAGGTCGAAGATGTCGGGGGTCAGAATGTATCGACCGATGATCGCCAGGTTGGACGGAGCGTCTTCCGGACGGGGCTTTTCGACCATGCTGTTGACCCGGTAAATCCCCTCGCGAATCAACTCGCCGGCAATCACGCCGTACTTCTGAGTCTGCTCGCGGGGTACTTCCTGGATCGCCACGATCGAACAGCGGAACTGCTCATAAAGCTTGAGCATTTGCGCCAGAACTCCATCCCCCTCCAGGTTCAGGCACAGGTCGTCGGCCAGCACCACGGCGAATGGCTCATCACCGATCAACGAGCGGCCGCTGAGAATGGCGTGCCCCAGGCCTTTCATTTCCACCTGACGAGTGTAGGAAAAGCTGCAGGTATCGATCAGCTCGCGAGTGCCGTGCAGGAACTTTTCCTTATCGGTGCCACGAATCTGATGCTCCAGCTCGTAGCTGGTATCGAAATGATCCTCCAGCGCGCGCTTGCCGCGACCGGTGACGATGGCCATGTGTTGCAGGCCGGCGTCACGCGCTTCCTCGACGGCATACTGGATCAGCGGCTTACTGACGATCGGCAGCATCTCCTTCGGCATGGCCTTGGTGGCGGGTAAAAAGCGGGTCCCATAACCGGCGGCGGGGAACAGGCATTTACGAATCATGGAAGCGTCCTTGAAAGTAGACTGATGGAATAGCTGATGGCAGTAGGAAAGATTCGATCCAGGCTGGCCGAACCGGTCACGCTGGGGAGTGCGGGCTCGAAGCGGCCCGGTCACTCAAGAACAATGTTCGCAACGCGCCAGGGGCTGCGAATGGTCTGCACGCCATGCTTCTCGCCAGGCGCGGGCAGGGGAGACATCGAGCAGCCGATTTGCCGGCGAGCATGCCCGGTTGTTCCACGGCATGCTCGTGACGTAACCCGCTGTAAATAGAGTTATTGCCCAAGGCGTCCCTTACCCAACTACTAACCAAATGTTCGACACCCTGGCAATGCAGTAGCGGAACGGCTATACATTAGTCATTCGCTATTTCAGTATAATTTAGATTGAACAGTCGCCAGAAAACGACAACCGTTAGAAATTGTCTGAATAAATTCACTNACTGTTATTTTCGCACTCTGGAGAGCGCGATGTTATTTTTTGTCCGGATAAAAAGTTGAGGGCTGTTCAAGCGTCATGGTAATAAATACGCATTGATTGTTTGAAAGTTTCAGTCGCAGTTCCTGGTCATTATAAATGCCCGGGCTCATTCGTAATTTAAAGCTCTTATGTTCGGCAAGTGCTAGGTCACCGCCAATGTTGACAAGACGGGGAAGGTCATCTTGCTTAAAAGGGTTTTGATTGTCTGTGTTGGCAATATATGCCGCAGTCCCACCGCGGAGCATTTGCTGCGTGGGGCACTCGTCCATTCCGATATTCAGGTCAGTTCAGCCGGCCTTGCCGCCCTGACGGGCAAGCCCATCGAGCCGACAGCACACGCCGTGCTCACAGAGCATGGTCATCTGCCCCATGAGCACCAGGCCGTTCAGCTCACTTCTCAAGCCGTCAGTGAGGCGGACTTGATTCTGGTGATGGAGCGGCGACATGTCAGTGGCGTGCTCAACATTGCCCCTGAAGCGCGGGGCAAAGTGTTGCTGTTGGGCAAATGGCAGGACGATCGAGAGATCAGCGACCCCTACCGTCAAGGCAAACCTGCTTTTGTGCACGCTTATGCGTTGATCGAAGAAGCCGTACACGCATGGGCACAGCGTCTGGCACGCTGATGGCCACTTCCTTTTTGAATCGTAATCAAGGCAAAGAATCCGACTTATGCAGCAAGCACCGGTAGTCAACGTGCGGGACGACGACAATGACGAGATTGATCTTCTCGGCCTGTTTGGAACACTCATCGACCATAAATGGCTGATAGGTGCGATTACCGGTGCCTTCATGGTGGCCGGGGCCGCGTATGCGGTGCTGGCGACCCCGGTATACCAGGCGAATGCGCTGTTACAGGTCGAAGCGAAGAAGAACGACTTGCTGGGTTTTTCGGATGTCAGCAGCATGCTGGGAAAAGAGTCGCCTTCGGCGACTGAGATCGAGCTGATCAAGTCTCGTGCGGTGATTGGCAAAACAGTCGATGAGCTGAAACTGGCCATTATCGTAGAGCCCAGCTACTTCCCCATTTTTGGCGAGTTCATTGCACGTCGATTTAATAATGCTAACCCTGATGAAATAGCCAACCCTTTGTTGGGTATGACGAGCTACGCTTGGGGTGGCGAATCGTTAAAAATAGCTCGCCTCGAGCTGCCACAAGATAAGTTAGCCAAAAAACTGACTTTCATTGCTGGTGAAAACGGCAGTTTCCAACTGTTCGATGAAACTGACGAACTGTTAGTTGAAGGGCGGGTTGGAGAGCCTGTAGATCAACGCGGTGTTAAACTGTTTGTCGAAGAGTTGCGTGCCAATCCTGGAACACGGTTTCGGGTTATCCGCAAACCACGGTTGACCAGCATCCTGGATTATCAGGAGGCGCTGGATGTGATCGAGCGTGGGAAAGAGTCGGGTATCATCGGGTTGGCACTGGAAAGTACCGAGCCGGAATTGGCGGTAAAAATCCTCAATAAGATTTCCGAACTCTATGTCGAGCAAAACGTACAACGGACGTCTGCCGAAGCCGCGCAAAGTCTGGAGTTTCTGAAAGAACAGCTACCTCAGGTCAAAAGTGATCTGGAGAAGGCTGGCAATGCGCTCAATTCGTACCAGACGCGCACCAAGTCCGTGGACATCAGCCTGGAAACCAAGGCGATCTTGGACCAGATCGTTTCGCTGGACACCGCTATCTCTCAGCTAAAACTCCAGCAAGCGGAGATGGACAGAAAGTTCACCCGTCAACACCCGGCCTACCGGGCCCTACTTGCTCAGATTGCAGAATTGAGTAGCAAACAACAACGTCTGGCAGGGAAGGTCCAGGACCTTCCCTCGACCCAGCAAGAACTGCTCAGCCTGACTCGCGACGTCGAAGTGGGTACGGCGATTTATACCCAGCTGCTGAATAAATCCCAGGAACTCGATGTGATGCGCGCCGGGACGGTGGGCAATGTGCGTTTGATCGATACGGCGGATGTGAATTTGATCAAGCCGATCAAGCCTAAAAAGGTCCTGATTGTTCTGATTGCCACCTTTCTGGGCGGATTCCTGGCAGTGCTGCTAGTGCTGCTGCGCAAGGCATTGAATCGCGGACTGGAAAGCCCGGAGGCCATTGAGCAACTCGGGCTCCCGGTGTACGCGTCCATTCCCTACAGCGTGCTGCAAAAGAATGAGGAAGAAAAAAGCACGCGTGCAAAGCGTTCTGGCAAGGGTATCTCGGTGCTGGCCGTCAATCACCCCACCGACCTGGCGATTGAAGCACTTCGCAGTTTGCGCACCAGCCTGCATTTTGCGATGCATGAAGCTGGCAACAATCGCCTGATGATTTCCGGTCCCAGCCCGCAGGTCGGTAAAACCTTTGTATCGGTCAATCTGGCAGCGGTCATTGCCCAAACAGGGCAGCGAGTATTGCTGATCGACGTCGATATGCGTAAGGGCTATCTACACAAAGTCATGAACACTTCCAGCACCAACGGGCTCTCCGACGTCTTGGCCAAACGCTGTGATCTGAAAACCGCTATCCACAAAACAGAGATCGATAATTTCGATTTCATCAGCCGTGGGCAGATACCGCCTAACCCTTCAGAACTGTTAATGCATCGAAACTTTACTGAGCTGCTATCGCAGGTCAGTGAGCTGTATGACTTGGTCATTCTGGATACCCCCCCATTGTTGGCGGTGACCGATGCAGCGATTGTCGGCAGGCAGTCAGGCACAAACTTGATTGTGGCGCGCTTCGGTTTTAATCCTTCCAGAGAAGTAGAACTGACCATTCGCCGGTTCGCTCAAAACGGGATCGAGTTGAAAGGCGCCATTTTCAACGGGGTAGAAAAACGCGCTTCGGCTAAATATGGGTATGGTGCTTATGGTTATTACAACTACGAGTATCAATCGGATAACAGTTGATCAGGGTGCGGCCGGGTGGGCGTAAGCCTTCCCAGTCTGTTGTGTTGTATTGAGTGTTTTGATGGTCGGTATCAGCAACTGCAAGTGCTGATACCCGTGTTGCCCGACAAAAAATGCATCGTGTTCTCAGGGAATTGACTATAAATCCTGGGGCGGTAGCGTGGTTTTTTCAAAAATGTCTGATGAGAAGCCTATTTTCCGGATCTGGCCGATTGGCAAGTAATGGATTTGTTGTCCAAGTGACTACGCTTGATAGATAGTTGAGAAAAAGATGGCCATGGCAAATAAACAGGAATTCTACATAGAGCTGGAGTCTATTCGAGGACTGATGGCGTGGTGGGTCGTTTTTGGCCACCTGTATTCCTGCTTCCGTCAGGCAATAGGCAACGTCCCTCATGTCATCAATGAGGTCTTGTTGGCCACGGCTATTCCAGTAGATATTTTCATCTGTCTCAGTGGCTTTTTTATAGCCAAAGCCTTAAGCGGAAAAAGTGGCGACTATAAGTCCTATATTATCCGACGCGCTTTCAGGATCATTCCAATCTATCTGCTCGCGATATTCATGGCTGCTTTGTTGTTTAACGAAAGAATGAGTGTTCGCATGGACATGCCATGGAACACACCTGGGCAAATGGCCGCGGTTGAGAGCTACTGGACGAGTATTACTAACAATGTAACTGCTTATTTGATGCCTTGTTTAGTGCTGCTTCAGGGGGTGATTCCGGACCAGGTACTGCCCCATGCAGGGGATGCCTTTTTAGCTCCAGCGTGGAGCCTGACACTGGAATGGCAATTTTATCTGATCGCTCCATTGTTAGTCGGTGGCTTTCTGCTGAAACGCGGGAAAGAACTGCTCGTGGTGGCAAGTTTGCTTGCGCTGCTGCTCCTAACTCGCTCTGGCCTGACATTCTCTTACGGCAGCTTCATCCTTATAAAACTCCCTGTGTTTATCATTGGCATGTTGACCCACGATTTGATTCGCCATAGTGAGGGTGAGTTAAAGAACGGTTTTTTGATCGGGGTCATCGTCTTGGGGATAGGCCTCATTAGCCGATCCTTTGCCAGTTTTGCCTCGGTCACCTTATGGGCGGTGCTGGCCATCGTGTTCAAACTGAACGGCCGATTCAGACAGCCTTTGATCACCAGAGTATTGGAGTTGTCGAAAGCCCCCCTCAGGAACAAGGTGCTGGTCAAACTGGGTGTGCTGTCGTACTCCACGTATTTGATTCATATTCTGATTATCGACACCGTGATGATTACTGCGAGAGCGCTCGGTTATCTGAGCGGTGACCTGGTTGCGCTGTTTATCGCGCTCTCGATAGTTATTACTTACACGGCGTCGGCGGTGATTCATCGTTACATCGAGACGCCATTTATTGATATCGGTAAAAGAATAGCCACGTCCGTCTATTCTCGAGAGCTAAAATGCCAGTAAGGGTCCTTGTCAACTATATGCTGTTTCCGTTGCTCCTAGTGGCAACGGCTTTCAATCTCAGGTATCGATTGACCGGGGCGGATATACACCTTGGGGGCGCGGAACTTTCCATTGCGCCCTACGATATATTTCTCTTTCTGATACTGGTGTCGATCATTTTTTTCAGTAAGCAAATCAACCTGGAAAAGATAAAAATTGACCGTATAACGGCGATGGCAATATTTTTCGTCGTGTTGTCCTCTGTGTCGATCATTAATTCGGAAGCGGTAAGCTTTACCGTGTATGAAATTTTCCGGCACTGGAAGATTATCATCCTGTTTCTTGTGGTGAGATCGGTTTTTCATGACGGCAAGTCCATGGAGAAATTTACAAAGGTTGCAGCGTTATTGATACTCTTCGAAACGTTGTATGCGGCGTATCAACTGGCAACCGGAGATGTCACGGAAGACGCTCAGCAAGTTAAAGAGCTTTTTGTAGAAAATGGAATCACCCGGGTCACGGGTACGTTAAGACACCCGGCGTTACTTTCTTTGTTTACGGTGCTGTTATTACCGTTCTGTGTCTATGGCGCGGTAAACGGAAAGGGCAGGCTGTTGTACATCGGAGCGATCGCAGCAGGTTTTGTGGTCATTTGCTTAACCTACTCAAGAACTCAAATTGTGTTGTATTTTTTTGTAGTAGGACTTTGCCTTTTTTACTTTAAGCGACCGAATGGTAGTTCGATTCTAAGAAACAAAAAAATCATCTACACCTCCGTAATATTTTCCTTGGTAATTATGGCGGGTGCGATTTACAACCTGGAAAACCTCTACGCACGATTTTTTGATGCGCCCGAGTCGAGTACGACCTCAAGGCTGATTTTGGCCAAAATTGCTCTCAACATGTTTGTAGAACATCCGATCATCGGCGTGGGGTGGAATAATTTTGTCGATGTCATGGAGCAGTATGATGAGTTTGGCGCGTCTAAAAGCTTTAGGTACCCGGCGCACAATATGTATTTGTTGGTCATGGCCGAAACGGGGCTGATAGGGATCATCAGCTATTTGGCTCTTATATACGGCATCTACAGAATTCATAAAAATACGATCAAAAGGGCAGGGGATGTTTCTGTTAACAATGCCTCGGCCGCGGCGCTGGTCTCTATCATTGCAATATTAATAACCGGCATCCAAGGTTGGTCATTCCGAGCAGATAGCATACAGGCAATTATCTGGATAAATTTTGGAATAATCTGCGCCCTTAATGACAGAGCGAAACGATATGTTTAGAAGTGCTTTTTTGTGTGTCATGCTTTTGCTGCTTGCGTTTAGCACCCAAGCAATGACTCGAAGTACTCAGGATTATAAGGTGGGCATGCCGTTACGAGGCTTTAATGTTGATTTGAATTTAAGTGAACAGGATTTTAAGAATCTGGATGAATTGAATGTTAATGCCGTGCGCGTAGCGTTTGCATCACATCCATTGTTCGATGAAAAGGGTGGGTTGGACAGTACGGCAGTCGTTGTACTTGATCGCTATATTCGGTATGCAAAAAAGTACAATATCCTGGTTCTGATCGATGTTCATACCTTTCCTGGTAATATTAAAAAATACTCGGGTTCGAAGGGCGACGAATATTGGCATAATGCCGATTTGAAGAGCGCGCTGATCAAGAGCTATGCGCAACTGGCAGAGAAATACAAGGACGAAAGCATAGTCATCGGTTATGACGTTTTGAATGAGCCGGCGCAGGCTGAGCTTGCGAACTACCTTGATTTTTTAAAACTGGTATCAGAAACAATCCTGAAGATTTCCCCAAGCAAAGTTGTATTGATTCAGCCTCGCATCACCCTTCAACCGAATGGTATTCCTAACGGGCAGCGTTCCAATTGGAATGAGATCACCAACCTGATTGATGACAAGAAAATTATAGGCAGCCTGCATTATTACGATCCTGGCGATTTTACGCATCAGGGCGTGCATGAGTTTCCCGTCAATCAGCGCCTGCCATTTTTACTAAGAAGTGAAAAGAGTTTGAAATTGTATTTCAGGAAAACGCTGTCTCAGGTTTTAGTTCACTCGGGACCGGTCGTTGTGGGTGAGTTCAGCGTGTCGAACTATAGTCCGGTGGATGACTCTGAACTATACATGAATACATTACTGGATCTGTTCGAGCGAAAGGGCTGGAGCTGGTTCTATCACTCTTATAAAGAGGCTGATATCTGGAATCCCGAACTGTCATTAACAAAAAGAGGCTTGGCTCCGGACGCCGCATCCAAAAAATACTTGCTGTTGAAAACGCATTTTAAATTGAACGATCGATTTCAAGCCGCTGACTAATCGCGTGCAGGATATTTTCCTTGAAAGCAATTCAATTGTTGATCTCGTCGTTTGGGGCTGCGGGTGCGACTTTTTTACTTCAAGTCATACTCAGTCGAACCTTGGACGCAGCCAGTTTTGGCCTTATATCATTTTCCAACGCAATTACTATAACACTGGGGGCGCTGGCATTCAGTGGCATCAATAGTTTGTTGTTAAGGCGTGTCAGCCGGTCACCGTCTGAATATACCGGGTACATGCAAATTGCCTACGTTTGCCTGTTGATCAATACGCTGGGCGCCTATGCTACCAGCATGGTGCTGTTGTATGGAGCAGGCATAGATCTTTTGCAGTCGGTGTTGCTGGCGACAGGAGTGGTTGCACTGTCTTCTCAGGCGATTGTGATCACTCAAGGTCAGCTTAAGAGCAGTCCCCTGCGGATTTCGTTTGGCCAAGTGGTCGTGCCGCTTTCAAGGATATTGCTGGTTGCGGCGATTTTTTATTCGCTGGTCCCGAGTTTTACCACCGCTGCGGCAGCCCTAGGGGCCGCTAATATTCTTTGCTTGGTGTTGTGTGTTGCCTTAATAACCCGGCACGGAAAAGCAGCAGGGTTAAAGATTCGAGATTTTTTGAAGGACTCCATTAAATATTCGTTGAATGGCGCTCTCAATATAGCTCAGTTGCAGATCCCGATCTCTTTGTTAGGGGTGATCTATGGCTCTACCTATTCTGGATACCTGGCGATTTGTAATACCTTGCTCACGGCGCTCTATATTGCGCCTAATACGGTGTTCAATACTTATTTAATAAAAAAATACCATGCGCTTTCGAGTGCGGAAAAATCCATGCCCATCAAGCATTCATTGTATTCATTTGCAGTAGGAGCTGTTTTTGCGACGGGCTTGAGTTTCTATTCTCGAGAGCTTATTCATTTGCTGTTTGGCGGTGAATATGATTACGCGGCGCAGGTGTTGCAAATAGCCGCACTGTCTATTCCGTTCAGGTTTTTCGCAACCCCTTTTGGCGCTGCATTATTGAGCGAGGAGTGGGTGAGCAAAAAGATACTGGTCGCCAGTATCGGTATGGTGCTACAGGTCGGGTTGTTCGTCTTGTTAATGAATTTTCAAGCAAAGGGCATTGGTGCCAGTATTGTGGTTAGCGAGTTCTTCATAGCTGTTTCGTACTATCTTCTTTATAGAAAGAGCGTGAGCGTATGAATGTTTCTATTATTGGGTATTACGGAGATAACTTCGGCGATCTCCTGATGCTAAAGTCGCTCCTGTCCCTGAAGAAGCCAGGTTTGGTGTTTACCGTGTTAACTTATGGGGATGCAGAGTCACTCAAGAAACAAAGCTTTATCAGCGATAATGATGTGGGGGTGGTGGAGCTTAATAAGGCTAACGCGTTGGCCGCCTACAAAAAAGTAATGAACAGTTCTGCGATCATCTGGGGAGGTGGCACTTGCTTTATGGATGAGGGCGGGACTGGTGGGATCAAGTACATGGCGCTGGGTCGCCTGTTTGGTGCGCATGTTATCTACGCGGGTGTTGGGGTCGACAATCATAAGAAACTGAAGACCCGCCTGATATTGTTTCTTGCAACGTTAATAGCTAAAGCGCTTTACATTAGAGACTCGGATTCGTTGCGGGCCGTTGAAAAAATAAATCCTTGGGTGCGCTCCGGAAAGATAAAGCAATCTGTGGACTTGGCATATGCGCTCGATATAGGCGATACGCAAGGGATAAGTAATCGGGATGGGGCAGATGATTACATTATCGTGTGCTTACGTGATCTTGAAGGTTATGGCGAACAATCCAGTGCCAATATATACAGGCAGTTGCTCGGCGTTTCGATCAAGGTATGCAGAGCATTGGGTGTTAATAAGATAGGCGTGCTAAATGCGGATGCAGAGGTCGATACCGGAGTATCGCTGTATGCCGAGAGAGAGTTGGAAGATTGCGGATTCTCGGTTTTTAAAATTCCGGGCAGTGATATTGATCAATCCATTGAGTGTATAAAAAATGCCAGGCATGTGATTAGTGCCCGATTGCATCCTGCGGTGGTTGCCTATGCGGTAGGTACGCCATTCTCTTTATACAATTATTCAGACAAGAATAAAAAATTCACCGCTGAGACTCACACTGATGAGTGTTTGATTCACAGGGGGGCGATAAGCCGGTTTGTGCCTCAATACCAGGTCGGTGCTGCAGGTGAAAAAAGCACGCATAGACAGTTGGCGCAGTCGGCCGTTCACGAAATATATCAGTTGTTAAATTGAACTGAATAAGGGTTTTCTTCATGGCTCATTTGGATTATTTCATAATTGAACCAGTAGGCGGGCACGGTGGAATGAATTATTACAATACCGGCCTTGGACAAGGGTTGGTTCTGAATAATGCCTGTGTACATCTCTACACTTGCCCTGAGTCGCAGGAGCAAAGTTCAAATAATTTCACGATAAATAAATTTTTCAAAGGGGTCTACGGTAAATCTAATAAAATTGTCAGGCTGGCCAGGTTTGTTATGGCCTTGACGAGATCGATCATTGATATAAAGAAAAAGGGCGGCAAGATTTGTCATCTGCATTTTTTTCAATATTCACTGCTCGAATTGATAACGTGCAACCTGTTGAGGCTTAGCGGAATAAAGATAGTCGCGACGGTGCATGATGTTGAATCGTTTTCGGGGAGTTCTCTGACACGAACCCACACCTCGATATTGAGGGCGCCGGAGGAATTCATTGTTCATAACGAGTTCTCCCGGCAAGAGTTGCGCTCGGTGATTTCGGCACAGGGAATCGATAAGAAAATAGCGATTATTCCTCATGGTAACTACCTTCCGTTCGTGAAAAGGCGGGAGACGGTTTTGTCTCGACAGCATTTGTCGTTGCCGGTTGATAAAAAACTCATACTTTTCTTTGGCCAGATAAAAAAGGTCAAGGGGCTGGATGTTTTGTTGAGTGCGATGGAGATCGTCTCAAAGCGTGAGCCTGATGCCGTGCTGCTAATCGCTGGTAAGGTGTGGAAAGACTCGTTCCAGCATTATGAGGAAATAATAAAGTCAAAAAATATATCCAACGTGGTGATTCCACACATTCGCTATATTAATGATGAGGATGTCGACTTTTATTATTCTTCTGCCGATGTTGTGGTCCTGCCTTATAAAAAAATTTACCAAAGCGGTGTGCTGCTAATGGCGATGTCGTACGGCTGCATTACCGTGTCTTCACGTTTGCCAGCCATGGTTGAAGTGGTCGACGACAGCCGAAATGGATTTTTGTTTGAAACGGACAACCCGCAAGATTTGGCTCGGCAAATACTCGTCGCCTTGGGCTCAGATGCTACCGAGGACATTTCGCAGAAAGCTCGAGCCGCAATGATAGAAAAACATGATTGGAAGTGCGTAGCGCGTCAGCATATTAAGGTATTTGAAACTTATGAATAGACACTTGTTGGTTCTTGGGATAAGAGGCATTCCAGCACAACATGGCGGCTTCGAGACATTTGCCGAAAAGTTAGCGATCTACTTGAAGGAAAGGGGCTGGAGAATCACCGTTTATTGCCAGGAAGGCGGCAGTGGTGCAATAACGGAAACCGAATGGCGGGGTATTCGTCGTGTTCACATACCTGTCTCTAGGGAAGGCGCACTGGGTACCGTCATTTTTGATTTCAAGGCTGTGCGCCATGCGTTGAGTGAAAAAGGTTTGTTTTTGACGTTAGGGTACAACACAGCCATTTTTAACCTGCTGCAACGCGCAAAAGGTCAGACCAATATAATCAATATGGACGGTATCGAGTGGCGTAGAGAAAAGTGGGGGCCGATTGCCAAAACCTGGTTCTGGATAAATGAGCGCTTGGGTTGCTGGATTGGCAATCATTTGGTTGCCGACCATCCGAAGATTAAAGACCACCTCGCCACTCGCGTCAGTGCCGATAAGATCACAATGATTCCCTACGGTGGTGATGAAGTGAAATCGGCATCTGTCGATGTGTTGGCGGGTTTTGGCCTGGAGCCGAAGAATTTCTCGATCATTATTGCCAGGCCTGAACCGGAAAACTCTTTTTTCGAGATGGTCGATGCGTTCAGTTCTTCGGTCAGGAATCATAAGCTTGTGGTACTTGGGAACTTCACGCCGAACACTAACGAATATCACAAGAAGGTGATGGATGCGGCAAGTAATGAGGTGATATTTCCAGGGGCCATCTACGATTCAAACGTCGTTCAGGCACTCAGGTATTTCAGCCGCTTCTATCTCCATGGCCATCGCGTCGGCGGAACTAACCCCTCTTTGGTCGAGGCGTTGGGCGCAGGGTGCGCAATTATTGCTCACGATAACCCATTTAACCGTTGGGTCGTGGGCGAGGGGGCTGCTTACTTCTCGGACAAACAATCTCTTTCGCGTCTGCTGGATGAGTCTCTGGCGGATGAGCAAAAAATTGTGGACATGAAAGAGGCCGGCGCCGCGAGATTTGTCGAGTGTTTCAAATGGGAAAAAGTGTTGAGTGCGTATGAGCAGCTTTTCATTGAATGGCGCCCCTCATAAGTCATCCATTACTTCGATCTAATCCAGGCTGTTACTTTTCGATGAGGTGCTAAATGATTCCGGTTATTTTATCTGGAGGCTCTGGCTCGCGCCTATGGCCACTTTCGCGACAACTGAACCCTAAACAATTCCTGTCGTTAATAGATACCAACCTTTCTTTGCTGCAGGCCACTATTCATAGACTTGATGGCTTGGAGATACAACCTCCCAGGCTCATTTGCAATGAAGAACATCGGTTCTTGGCTGCTGAACAGTTACGAAAGCTGGGTATGGAAGGTGCCAATATCCTGCTTGAGCCCGTAGGTCGTAATACGGCGCCAGCGGTAGCGTTGGCCGCGCTGCAGGCCACGGTCGAAGGTCAGGACCCGATGCTGCTGATTTTGCCGGCAGATCACACGATTAAAGATGTCGAGGCTTTCCAGGAGAGCATCAGGATCGCTCTTGGACTGGCAATGGAAGGCAAGTTAGTGACCTTCGCAATAGTGCCTACCTACCCCGAAACCGGGTATGGCTATATCGAGAAGGGCGACGATATCGGCGGCGGTTATAGAGTGAACCGTTTTGTCGAGAAACCTGATCTGGCAACGGCTCAAGAGTACGTGCTCACAAACAAATTTTTCTGGAACAGCGGCATGTTCCTGTTCCGTGCGAGCCGTTATCTGGAAGAGTTGCAAAAATTCCGGCCTGACATTTTGTCTGCGTGTATCGAGGCCTTGGGTAACGGTTCGCAGGATTTGAATTTCACTCGGGTTGACCGCGCTTTGTTTTCTGCGTGCCCCGAGGATTCTATCGATTACGCAGTAATGGAAAAAACCGCCGATGCGGTGATGGTCCCGATGAATGCCGGATGGAGTGACATAGGCTCTTGGTCCGCGCTTGCCGATGCCTTTGCAAAAGATGCTGACGGTAACGTGCTCAAGGGGGATGTCTTCGCCGAGAACACGTCCAATACCTATGTTCACGCCAATAGCCGTTTGATCGCGACTATTGGCGTCGAAGGGCTGGTCATCGTTGAAACCAACGACGCCATTCTGGTTGCGCGTAAGGATCAAGTGCAGGACGTTAAAAAAGTAGTGGAACGCCTCAAGCAGGCCGATCGTCACGAATACTCGAACCACAGAGAAGTCTATCGTCCGTGGGGCATGTATGACTCGATAGATAAAGGCACTCGGTATCAGGTGAAACGTATCACGGTGCAACCGGGTGCTAAGTTGTCGGTGCAGATGCATCACCACCGAGCCGAGCACTGGATCGTCGTCAGCGGTACGGCCAAAGTGACCAACGGAGAGCAGACTTATCTGGTCTCCGAGAATCAGTCTACTTACATCCCCATCGGTCAAGTGCATGCACTTGAGAACCCGGGTGTTATTCCCCTTGAACTGATCGAAGTCCAGTCGGGCTCCTATCTCGGCGAGAACGACATCGTAAGGTTTGAAGATAAATACGGCAGGGCATGACCGATTTCAGCTTTTTTTCGCCGCCAGGATCTCCTCTCATGTTAAAAAAAATCCTCGTTACCGGTGGTTCCGGTTTCATTGGGTCGGCCGTGGTGCGCCACCTGATAAGTGAAACCACTTGCAGGGTCGCGAACGTTGACAAGTTGACATACGCAGGTAATCCCGACTCCCTGTCCAGCATTGCCGAGTCGCCGCGTTATCACTTTTTCCAGGTCGATATCTGTGACGCTCAGGCGCTGGATCAGGTATTCGCGGCATTTCAACCGGATGCGGTGATGCACCTGGCCGCGGAGTCCCATGTCGACCGTTCCATCGACGGCCCCGCGGACTTTATCCAGACCAATATTGTTGGCACCTATACGTTGCTCGAAGCGACCCGACGTTATTGGAGCGGACTGTCGGAGCAGGTCAAACAGGCTTTTCGCTTTCACCATATCTCCACCGATGAGGTATATGGCGATCTGGAAGGGACCGATAGTCTGTTCAGTGAAACTACGCCTTATGCGCCCAGTTCACCTTATTCGGCGTCCAAGGCCAGTTCGGACCATTTGGTTCGGGCCTGGCAACGTACGTATGGCCTGCCGGTGTTGGTGACCAATTGCTCGAACAACTACGGCCCTTATCACTTCCCCGAAAAGTTGATTCCCCATGTGATTCTGAATGCCATCCACGGCCGGCCTCTGCCGGTCTATGGTGACGGCTTGCAGATTCGCGATTGGTTATTTGTAGAGGACCATGCGCGCGCGTTATGTGAGGTCGTGCGCCGGGGCAAGGTCGGTGAAACTTACAACATCGGTGGCCATAACGAGAAAACCAATCTTGAGGTCGTGGAAACCCTGTGCGATCTGCTTGAAGAGTTGGCTCCCAACAAGCCTACGGGCGTCGAGCGTTATCGCGAGCTGATTACCTTCGTCAAGGATCGGCCCGGGCATGATCTTCGGTACGCCATCGATGCAGGCAAGATCGAGCGTGAACTCGTTTGGCGGCCACAGGAAACCTTAGAGAGCGGTATACGCAAAACGGTCCAGTGGTATCTGGAGCATCAAGGTTGGTGGCAACGGGTCCTTAACGGTCAGTACCGGCCGGTGCGTCTTGGCCATACCGGCTGAAACATTCAAAACCTGCCTCTATTTAACTTCGAAGGGAATCCCCTATGAAAGGTATCATTCTGGCGGGAGGCTCCGGCACCCGCTTGCATCCCATTACCCGTGGTGTGTC
>Ga0065714_10002445_pt1 | contig 17528 bp, 31 predicted proteins | sample MisRhiReplicate2_FD_59101 | JGI IMG/M metagenome (GOLD analysis project Ga0065714, IMG submission 59101) | Miscanthus rhizosphere microbial communities from Kellogg Biological Station, MSU, sample Rhizosphere Soil Replicate 2: eDNA_1 v2... | ecosystem: Host-associated > Plants > Roots >...
TAGTGACGCCATTCACTAGATCTCAGACAAGACTAAGCCCGCCAAATGGCGGGCTATTTTTATACCTAAAATAAAGTTACTCGGTACGTTTGACGACAGTTTCAAACATAGTCTTATCACTCTTAGATGCAGTTCCAACCTTATGCTTTACAGCGGCTTCCACTTGCAACACTTGTTTCTGTTTATAAACCTGTGAATCAAGGTATACATATCCACCGACTAGTACAACCACCAGAAGGAGAAGTCCAGCAACCAAATCTTCATAACCTTTCATTTTATCACCACCATAATGATTTATATTTCTGCCCAAAGAGATTCAATCCTTCTTGAACTCTCAACTCATGCACATCCATATCAGCATAGTATCTAGCTTTCTCTTCCTCATTATCACATTCAATTGTGTAAGGAATTGAGCGACCTTCTTTAGCAGCACCACCGGGTACAGGAACCATCTCAAGACTGAAATTATAGTCTCTCATATCAGGCTCTTTGTTCTCAAAAGCATACATCATCTTCTGGATGTCGTCTAGCCAATTTTCTACTTCTTGATCTGTGACATCAACATCAGGATTGGCACAGTACTCACTCGGGACACCTAGACACCCATTTTCTTTGCTACGTTTCTCCAACACTTCGTGGTACTTTGATAGTCCTGCGTGGATGATTGGGGATAGGGTGTGGTCAAGACTGTAGGTGTCTCTGTAACCGAATTGCCACTTACCCTTTCGTTTGATTACTGACATTTAAATTCTCCTTAAAATGCTGTTTTACAATATACACCAAAACGAGAATTGTCCTGAGCCAAACCGGCACCAATCATGAGAGTGCAAGGAAGACATTCATCTGGTGTTAATTCCCTCACTTCTTGTGCATAAAGTCCAATACTCTTTTCACTCCAACCTTCACGACGTTGGATGTCTGCAACTACCATCAACTGATATTCAAATTCTTCGCGTGTCATTATTAATCTCCAGATAAAAAGAAACCCTACAGAACATCTCTGCTCTTGTAGGGTCAAGTGTAGCATATAAGATTATCGTGTCAAGCTTTGTTAAGGCAGTTTTTACACATACAAACGTCGTTCAGTTCCAATCCCCTTGCTCTGTACACTGAAGCACCAACAAGTGTTTTTACCCAGCGAAATATCGCATCGAACAGGNTTTTCACACTTAGGACACGAGTGGGTGACACTTGACTGACAACCCACTTTTTCCATTAGCTCTTTGTAATCCATTTTACACCTTAGAAACTAATTTCGCAAACGCCACCTGCACAAGCTTGGCTGCCCATTGTATCTACTTCTGTGTAACTCTGCTGAGAAAGATCTTTGGAGAAATCTACATCAACAAAGTTATTATTGATCCCAACCCATTTGTGCAGATTATGACAATCCTTAAGCATAAAGGTCAGTTTCATAACATCCCCCTCGAAGTTTCGTTCTGCAAACTTCTTAACTCGACGTACCCAATCACGTTTCAACAGGTCACTAGAATCCTCTGGGTCCAGTTTCAATCCAAATCCAAGTGCTGTATCACATGCCATCCACAAGTTATTACCAAATGCTTGCAATGCACCAACAATCAAACCAGATGCAAACATTGAGCTATCACCGTACATATCTACAATCTGTTGTGCTGTAAACACTTCAGTGAATGGAGCTTGAGCATATGCACGATCCCCCATCGAACTAAGAAGAGAAATTCCAGCAAACCACTTACGGTTGTTGTAGATATACTCTTCAACTTCATCCCAATCATCAACTGTAATAGTGTTACTTACGTTGTGACGAAGATCCGGGTCAACACAAAGCTCATAGTTAGTGCCATGTTCAATCCAATACTGCTGAGCAGTTTTTACATAATCAAGCTGCTTCACGCCCATCAAATCAGATTTGTAAATACTACCCTCTTTACTTTCAACAGGGAAGCTAACTACAACGTCTGTCCCGTTACTACTCCAAACAGAAGGTTCAACCATTTTAGGGTTGGTCTTAGTGATGATACGAGTAACCTCATCTCCCACATTCATCTGTACATTACGCAAGTATTTAGGGCTGTGTTCTCCATGAATACCTGAAGCTGTACCCAAGACGACAGAGGCATTACCACTCGGTTTAACTGCTGTAGTTCGTGCTGCCTGATTGATACCAAGGAGGATAGAAACAACAGAGTTGATATCTTTAACTACAGTTGCACCATCAATCATATTTTGTGGATCAAACAGTACATCAGGATTGTTCATCCAACCTGTAATACTTACGCCAAGCAAAGCTTCTTTCTCTGTAATACGACGTGTAGCATCAGAGAGGTATTTGAAATTAGAGTAACCAGCTTGTAGAGTACCAAGAATTGCACCAGCTTTACAAGCCCGGAAGAACGATTCTTTATCTACACACTTGCCACCATTAATTTCTGTCAAATTACAGAATTGAAAGCCTGATTCACCATTCTCTGCAACGGGCAACATACCAATTTCTACGCAAGGATTAAAGCAAAACTCTTTGTTCTCTGTGAAGATAAAGCCGGGTTCACCAAAGTCTTTAACAGACTTCATAATGTTAGCCCACTCTTCACGACTCAGTTCATCACGAACNAGCATTACAGAGTTATTACTACGACCACGTTGAGGGTTATCAACAAACCAATCGCCAGTCTTGGCTTTCAACATCAACTCATCATCTTTGTCAAACATGCAGATGGTTGCAGACCGGCGNACACCACCACTCAAAACNGCNTCAGACATGTGCATAACAAAGTCATAGGCTGTNATAGTAGGAACGCTAACAGCTTCTGTTTTCCCCTCAACTAATGCTTCTAGCAACGCTTCACACTTGACCAACGCACTACGCAAACCATCTGGACCGGGAGCTTTAAAACCACCAGAAATCAAAGCACCTTTAGGACGAATCTTGTTGAAATCAAAGTGTACTTGGCAACCTTTGTATTCAGGGAANCTACCACCATCTACAAAGTAACTACTGAACANTACACCAAAAGCATCAGCCCAACCTTCAATTGTATCTGGAACTTGGAATACTTTTACTTTCTTTTCGTAACGCTTATGTACTTGTGGAAGCTTTGCAATGTGATGAGATTGGACAGAGAAGCCTACACCACAACCACACAACAGAAGGTACATGCATTCTTGAAAGAATGTTGCACGGTCACAGTGAGATACAGAGCAGTTGTACATACGAGCTTCATGTTTAAACAGTTGNTCACCACCAAACTGCAATGCTCGTTGTGCNNCCANNACAGCTTTATCTTTGTAAGCTTGTTCTGCNAAAGCAATATATTCTTCAAGTTCTGGTGTCATTACAGAAGCGTANTTCTGTCGNTGCATATTCATTACACGNGAAACAGACTCCTCCCAAGTTTCATAACCCCCCTTAACTTCATCCCAACGAGAATAACCCATGTAAAATTTAGAGGACGACATCATATCTTTGCCAGCGGTATTCATACAACTCCTTATTTAATAAAATATTTAATTCTTAATTAGCGTGTCGTTCAAGCTCAGACACAATGTGTGCCGTATTGCTATAATTCTTGCCCATATTCATCAATTGAATGCGTAGGTCTAGATCACAATTAGCCACGATATTTTCCCAACTACTCGCTCCAGATTTCAGCCAGCTAATATCAGACCTTTCAATTCCTACGAATCGTTCACAGCTTACAATATTACCACGCAAGTTACGATGCGTAGAATACTCAAGTGTGTAAGGTTCTTCTGTGTCAATACCATTATCAAAAAGAATCTTTTCAAGAGCTACTCTATCATCGCTACCGAAAGCAGCTTTAAAGTTATCAATTAGAAGCAAATCACTAATGCTCAATACATGTCCGATACCACTCATACTTCTACCCCATTAGCCAAATCTTCTTGAAAGTATTCAAATGCCGAAACATCATTGTTTAGTGCTAGTTCAATATCTTCGATAGTGTCAACGATGTACCGGCTTGATTCAGAAATTGACATACCAAGACGTACCATATAAAGATTCTGAAGCTCTTGGATAAAGTTGGAAATTGTGTATTCGTTATTAATCATTTTATTTCTCCTCAAACTTATTGCAAACATTACCATCAATCAGTTGGCGGTATTGAATCCAACCCTTCAAATTACCACTCCACAAGTTACCATCTTTGTCAGCGTGTGTCACGCCTTTTACGAAGTGCATCTTATCTATGTTCATTTCCCACTGTGATTCTGATGTTGGGTTAAGTACAAAATCAATTGGTGCTGCCTGATGTTCAAAAGGACTTGCATGAACAGGTGTCGATTCTACCAAACGTTGATAAACTTTACGAGCCTTTTCAATACTATCATCAAGCAATCTGTAGGATACTTGAGCACAGCAGCTAGAACTGATTGCAAGAGCATCTTCTAGTGGAGTTTCTGACTCTTTAAGCCAGTATCCACCTTCATAGTAGGGCGTGTGCCAATCACCGGAATCAAGCTCTACAGTAAACAATTTGTTCCATTCAAGCTGTTCATACATTCGTTCAGCAAGTTCTTTAATCTCAGGTTGTGCATCTGCATGCTTACGCAACCAAAAGAAATTATCGAACTCCGTCGAAGTTAGAACAGTTTTCATTAGTTGGAATGGTTCAAGGATACGGTTAACTACTTGTTTATGCAATCCATTTTCGGACATTGACTCAGCGCTTACTGCTGCATTTTTGGCTGCGCTAGCCCACTCATACTTAACTTCATTTCGGTCAACCTCGAATAGCTCTTCTTTAGCTTGCATACCAGCCTGATTCTTTCCCCAGTGCATAGGTTTTGCAGGATTAGTACGAACTTGCTCAATCATCTTCTCAATCGGTACAGCACGGCTACTCATTGCATTACGACTAAACAGCCGGTGAGTTAAAATTTCGCCATGGATCCAACGAGGGTATTCTAACTCAAAAGTTGTAATACGCTTTCCATTCACAGCACTGTAACTATCCGCTACGATTGTTGCCTTAATTTGACTCAATTTGTTTAACTCCTTTATTTAATCTTGCTGAATTACACGAGAAACAAGCCATTGTGATGTTTGATGCTGAATGGAGTCCACCGCTTGAAAGTTCAATAATATGTTCAAGTGTTCGGTCTTCCTCCTCCGTAAATTCCTTGCACCAATAACAGACTTCTTCGGCATAAATTGAATCTACGAACGCATTAGTCACTGTACCATCTTCTAATGCCTTAATCAAGTTACGCCTGTTGAATTGATTGATACGGTGTAAAGCCCTCCATTTATTTCGATTCCTATCTCTGTATGCTTGAGTGTAACCTTTGGCCTTCTCTTTATCGTAATATTTATCTTTTGCGCAATTCTTACAATATGCAGCCAGATTTGCAGATCCTCGTTTAGCCGGAGGAAATTCAGCAAAAGGAAACATTAACTTACAGCAAGCACATTGCTTTATTTCATTATCAAAATCTACAACCGATTTCTCTAGCTTAGTATATCCAAGTCGTTCCCTGTTATTGATTACTCTGCAAGGTGTACACTAACTAGCTCTATATTTGATAGAACCATCTTCATTTCTTTTGGTTACAGAGAAACTTTCAATTGGCTTGTTTTCCTTACATTTACTACAAGCCTTGTTTTCCATCATAATCTTTCTCTTTCAACCACTCTTTAATCTCTTCTTCACAGCCATCAAAGTACACCCAGAAGAGTCCTGTTGCAATCATTTTCTCATAGTCTTCTTTGGATTTGATTACGTCTCTCCATGATAACTTTGGTCTTTGTGTTGGAACGTGTGCGTGAATCACTTACGTCTCCTTAATCAGTCTTTCAATTACTTCAATAGCTCTCTGCATTGTATCAGGATTATCTAGCTGATAATCTTCTAAAAGCTCTTCCAAATAATCTTTAATCAAATACAGATCATTTTTATCGAATTTCATAACCTTACTCATTCAAGCCTTCTTACCATTTTCAGTCATTCGATTTTCAATTTTATGATCTTCACGAATAGCGTTATAAGCAAGTTTCTCTTTAATGGCCCCTGCAATATCCCAACCTTCGTGACCACCCAAATCCAACAAACGAATGATGGCATCTGCACACTCTACTTCAGCCATTGGTCGATGTGGAAGCTTATCGTCCATCAAATTCTTACGAACACCTTCAAGTGCTTCACTGACTTCAGAATGTACAAGAGCCAACTTAGCCAGAATCTCTGTTACGTCTTTCTGGGGCTTGATAAAACCTGTAGTGAGGTTAGTCCACCAACCTGCCTTAACGTTGTTTTTATAGATTTGTTCTTGTAGGGCAGCGATCTGAGTGTAATCAATTTGCATATGTTTCTCCATTTTGTTTGTTATTGAAGTGGCGACGGATAATGTATCCACGTCCGAGACTCCAGATTGTACAGAGGATGGTTGTAGAGGTAGCAATTGCAATAGGACCGGTGAAGAACATCAAGCAACCCATGGTCAAAAGCCAGCTTCCAATCATACCAATTGCTGTGGAACATGCAACCTCTTTAATTGAATCTTTTCTACTCTGACTCATGTTTAGCCTTCTCCTGAACTAGTACACGTTCTGCAAAGAATACCAGCTTTTCAGCATCATAGACAGAGTTATTACCTTTCTTTTTCTTCCCGTTACGATCAGCGGCCATACGCCAAATTGCTTTAAACAAGTTACCCTCAGCAAATGTCAAACCAAGAGATTCAATAATATCATTGGCTTCAGCATCATAAGCTTCTGGTAGAGTTGTAGGGTTGGCTACGTGAACTTTGTAATAGTTAACTGAGCCACCTGTGTGTTCGGCTTCTTGTGGCTTAATATGACCTACAGCAGCTTTGGTGATCAACTCAATCTCACTATTCTTTACCCAAAACCCCTCTTCTGCATTTTCTTTGTAAATTGTACACTCAGTTTCATAAGCTTCTTCAACGTAACCAATGAAGTTTTCAATCGCTTTATGAGCTTCACATTCTGGGTATGCAAGAATTACTTTGTCACCCGGACTAAACTTTAATTTCTTACTTTCCGCTACCATCACTAAGCCTCTCTTTTAATGATTTAATCTGTTCAAGCATATCACTCATCTGTTGGTTCAAAGTATAGACCTCTTTTGTAAGGTTGTCTACTTCTTTCTGCAACCGCGATACGCTATTTTTAAGTCTAAAATCTTCCACTTATTTACCCCGTAATATTAGACAACAAACTGTCTCGTTTCTCTTTAGGTAGCAAGTTTACACGAGAACGTCTCTGAACGCCAGTAACTTTATTCCGATACCGTTTATATTTCCCCACATTACTGTAATGGAAACCATCCTCTTCCCACACAGACATATCTAGAATTTCATCTACATAAACATCAAAATTAGGGAGTGTATTATCCCAGCTACTAAGAATATCGTAGAGTTCTTCTAGAGAAAGAACATCATTGACATTGTAGAGCTTCATCTCAGCCCAAGCTTCTGGATTGTTCTTCATACATTCTGCCCAAAGCAGATGACCAGCAAACTTACCATGCTCAAGTTTCTTGTAACGTGTACAGAGTTTGTCAGTCATGTACTGCAACTTGTTACTAGTGAAGCCAAATTGAGCTTTAGCAATGTTCAGTGTATCAATCTGCCGGAATGTACTCGGTTTCGGATAACCATTAAGTACAAGACGCGCATTAATTTTCTTCACATCAAATCGCTTACTGTTCTGTCCAACAACAATATCAGCTTCATTCAACAACTTCCAAAGATTACCAAGAAGTTTACTATCATCTTCAAAGTCTTCAGCTCCTTGAAGATCTTCATAGATTACGTCATCAGAACCTTTCCATTTAGCACAATAGGACAGGATTGACCAGTCTTCTTGGATTTGGTTAAGTCCGACGTTTTGGTCAAACAATCGCCACACATGTGCAAGGATAGGCTTCGTCTCAATGTCGATAAAGAGAATCTTCGGGCCAATCTGTGTAGGTTTATCACTAACGTTATTAAATACTTTACGGAGAAAGTCTGATACTGAACTCTTAGGAACATTCAGTTGGTTAGCAACTTTACGCCACGAAAGGCCGTTCTTAGCCAGTGTTACCGCCTGTTGTTTCCATTCTACTTCACTCACTCTTCTTCCTCCAAGAAATCAATCTCATCGTCCAGAAAACCTTGAGCCTCCCGTAGGGCTTGCACGCAGCCCCGATTTGAATCATAACCCAATATATTTAATATGGTTATCAAATCTTCAATTTCGATACTAACATCTATAAGCTTATTCTTCACCAAGCCTCTCCTTCAATTTAACTACTAAAGTGTACAGTTCCAAATTCATTTGAAGCACTGTATCAAGTATAGCCTGTTTCTCATATGCGTTATATTTGACAAATTCATCGCTAATCAAATCATTACGCAACTTCCAGTAAGTCAGTGGATCGACTTCAACGGTTATTTCACCAACAGACTTCTTAGGAAATAATTCTGTGATTGTTCCCATATCTAGATCCCCAATTGTGAGCACCACACATTGAAGTAAACACTAAACTGGATAAATTCACACCAGAAGATTGCTGTCCAATAATCTTTAATCATTTGTATGAGTCCTCAAAGTTTTCATTGTCAGAACTAGCTTCATTATACTGACCAATTCGTTTCAGATAATCTGTGTAGGATTCATTAGGCCATTGTGGTGGATTAATATAAACTTCAGGAGTATCTACACCAACATGTTTATGGTCGTGTACGCTAATCACATTTACAATCTCTTGCTCAGGTTTCATAGCCAACTCAAGCAATTTATCCACAGATGCTTGAAGTACAGCAATTTGAATACTAAGTTCAGTATATGCTGCATTGTTTACTTTAAGTTTCTTGTCGGTCATTTTGTTGTTCCTCTAAAAGTATATTAACAATCTGTACTCTACGTTTCAGACCATTCTTGTCTGGACGAATCTCCCTTTCCTTAAGCCACTCTACATCCTTCTTGGCTTTACAGATAGCAATGGCTGTCTTTTGAGCTACAGCTTCTTCAAAAGTAATCTTTTGCTTTTCCGCATAACTCTTAATTTTGTGAGCTTCTCGTGAAACATACTGCAAATTATCTTTAGAGGCACAAAGATGTTGAATGAATGGTAACACGTCTTCCCAATCTTGCAAAGAAACATTACCAAGGATGTGGTCGATTTCAGCAGCACTCTTACCAACCCATTCACCACTTAATGCACAATAAGCCCCTGTCTTAGCACGTCCTGTATAATCTTCTGGTGGAACATCAACTATAGAATTCTTAAACTCAATCTTTCCGGGCCACCTCATCCACACAGCTTGACGAAGTGCCCCACGCAAATAATTGAAGAAAGCTGCCTTTGTTGCCCAAATATGTGAATATTCAATCCACGGAGATTTATCTTCACTCATTCTTCAAACACAGGCTTGAAAGCTGAAGTCTTATACTTAGTAACATAGTGCTCAGGAATCACAACTTCAGGAACAAGCTCTTGATATTCTTGCAGCTTCTCGTAAGTTGTTTCATCCCAATCAGTTCCATTACTATCATCCCACATACCGTTACGTGTTACTAGGACGTGTAGGAAGTCACTCGCATCAACATCATCTTCAGCTAAGGCTTCAATGTCTTCTTGAGTGATTGTGTGAGTAACAGTGCAATAGAAAGAGGAATATTTACGGTGTTCTTTTTCGAACTCACCAACATCTGATACGTATTCCAGCAGGTAATCTTCGGTAATCTTTTTCATTTCAAAGTCTCCACATAATCATAAAGGTTGAACATCTCATTTTCTTTACGTTGCAAGTACAGGAAGAAACAGTTGTCAGCCAATCGTTGATGATTATCATCAGGCCACGAAAGCTTATAAGCTTCTTCTACCCTTTGAAACATCTCTAGCTCAGATGCAGCACCTTCCAGAATCTTACCAGAAGCTACCTCACCAACACCATTTGTTTTGATTCCATATTTCTCTTTTGTTTCTGGTGCAAGCTTCTCAAGTCCCTTGATATTGTCTGCTGTATCTCCGTGAAGAGTCTGAGCCCAATATTTACTATACTGGCTTACTGCATCATTCCAGAATACACCATTCTCTAGTTTGTTATAGTTGAGAAACCAACCACGACCATTAGAAACAATGTCCTTGTCCACATATGCGATAACGAACTCTGAATCNTCCTTGTTTCNGGTCTTTATNGCGGCNTTATANCCTGCCCAAGCTGCGATGTTAACATAGTCNTCCGTCTCACAGCCTTTGGATACAACNCACTTTGTCTTGTACTTTTTCTCCATGAAATCNAAGCATTCTTGGAACAANAAAGGCTTAGGTNCACGTTGTCCTTTATAGTCTACAAACTTTGATTCGTAGAACTTCCTGAAGTTCCCTTCACCTTGAATACATACACGATAATCCTTACAACCAGAAGCGTCAACAATTGCTTCAACTTTCTGTTTGATTGTTTGGAAAGCAAATCGTGGTTCACCAGTTACATCACTAACGGTTTCAAAGCTGTACATATCTTTTGTACGGTTTGGTGTGATCTTAAGCCAATCATTGAAAGCTGTCTTAGAATCAAACATCCGCTTTGTTCCGTGCTCAATGTTTGTAGCTAGACATTTGTTAATTTGTTGTTGTGAGGCTGCTGCATATAGAATTGTATCCGCATCGATCAGAAGTAGTTTACTCATCCTCATCCACCAAAATAAAGTCTTTCTCTTCAGAAGCTTTCAGAAACATGAAGATAGAGTGTGCCATATCTTGATATTCTTTAGTGTCCACATAGTCAAAGAAGTCTAGGCCATATAAACTATCTACTAAACTTTCAATGTTATTCATTACACCATCGTGTGTTTTCTCGTAAGACATTTACTTCTCCTAAAAGAAAGCCCCTTTCGGGGCAATCAAAATCAGCTATAAGCTTCTTGAATCTGTTGCAGCTTATTCAGCTCTTCAACTTTCTCTGCAAGATTGTCTTGTTTAGCTTTGGCAGCAGCGGCTTTAATAATGTGTGCTACTTCTTTCTTATCAAACCCATCGCTGCAATATTCCTCATGATAGCTGAACTCTGACTTAAGTTCGGACAAATCCTCTTTTAGAACAAGAATTTCTTGGTTCAATTGATATGCTCGGTTGAACAGATTTTGACGTTCTTTCATTTTAAATCTCCTAATTAAATTATAGATAGCGTGTGCGTAATGCTTCAGCTACTCGTGCATCTGTTTGTTGGTCGGCATATAAACATGCAAACTCATGTTTACGTTTCTTCCAAGCTAAGTGACCATCTTCTGGGTTATCGTAGTAACCAAGCCCTTCCCGTCGGTGTGTAAAAGGATTTCGAATTTCTGCTTTAAAAGCTTGGTCCCTTTTATTCCAGCTGACACCTATAGGCCACTCGCCCCTAGTTGCAGCAGTATCCATTATAAACAAATTAAGCTTCTTATCAACAAAGGCGCAAGTTTCTGGGGAATAAACTTTATTACCGGGCAGTATAATATCTTTATCCAGTTGTTTACCTTTCCAATCTTGTGTCAACATCCACTTTTCAAAATCGCTCAAATGAATCCACGCATCTATAACAGAACAATCGATATACGATGGATGCCGTTTGTGAAATTCTGTGTCATAAGAACGACCTAACATGTTTTGCCAAGTTCGGTAGATTGGACAAGCAACCCTCTTTCCATCAACCTTCCAAGTTACGTCTCTGTCTAAGTCATTAATACCAATCCCGAATACAGGTTTATAATACTTCCCCATCATTACTCCTTTGAATGGGAGGGCTTTTACACCCTCCGTTTTCAACTACTAAAATGGCAGCGAATCAGAGTCATCAAACTCAGGTTCAGGTTGTGGGGCAGGTTTAGCTTTTGGAGCTTCCTGCTCTTGTTCAACAGGCTTAGCTTCAACCTTCTTCACTTTGTAGCTACCCAGAATATCATCATCTACAGAATCAGAGGCAGTACGACCCTCAAACGGAATGTGCTCAACCACTTGAACAGTGTCCAAAGTAATTACAACTTGATTGTCAACATTTCGGTAGCCGAACAGTTTCAGGTTAACAATGCTACCATTGCCGATGTTGTCGGTAAAAGCTTCACCTTCAGTGTTAATAACGTTGACAGTCATAGGATTATTCTTTTTGCTAAATTCTGGTTTAGCAACGTTGAAACCCCACATACCTTTAACCACATCGTAGTTAACTTTACCCTCTTCAGCTTGTTCGGAAGTCATGTACTTGATCTTCCTAGGCGGCTTCGATGTTTTGGTTACACCAACTTCAGCAAATGTCTTGTTAACCATAACTTCATCAAGTAGTTTGTCCTTAGCTTCCTCATCCACAAACACTTGAGCGCTGAACTCTTTCGACTCACTCTGATATTTTTTCTTCGCTTCGTGTACGGCGGCATAAAATACCACGGCGTTCTTGATGTAGATATTTACAGTTTCGAGGCCACCAGATTTAGGCAGATCACGAACGATTACTTCTGTTTTGTTAGTCATATTTAATTTCTCTATTAAGTTGTGTATAAGTTTTGTTCACATTATTGTGAGGGTATATCTAGCTCTCGCTAAATTCTTTACATAAACCCTAGGGCGATATAGCCAAAGGCTAGAGCCAGAAGTGGAGCAAGGAAGTATACAGCAAGTTGAGACTTCCAACCATCTTTATCTTCTTTATTTTGTTGCAGACCACGAGTACCAAGAATCAAACCCGTGACACAAGTGAATCCATAAGCATGTGCTACACCAATTGACTTGACGCCAAGTGGAACTAAGAACCAGCCCCACAAGATTGAAAGTGCCCATGCCCAATATACTGCTAGAAAACCAATTGCAATAATTGCCAGTACAACGACAGCGATAATAGCAAGAATCTTTAGTGCTGTATTCATTTTATCCCCTTAATTAGTGTTTAGTTGGTTCAGTTTTCTTAACCACATTAATATCCACTACAGCCGATGCGGCAGGATCTGCCTCCTCAACAGGCTCTTCAAACCCACCAAACAATTGACTATCAACAAAGCTCTTTACAGCCTGATTCATAGCATCTCGTTTACTGACTTCCCAAAGTAGAAAGTCCTGAATATCTGAGAAAACATATTCTACTGTAGAAATTGATGCATCACCAACTTTTTCTACAGAATCGCGAAGAGTTACTGTGCCCATTATTCATCATCCTCTGGTGGAGGTGTTCCCCAAGTTCAATCTACTTCATCACCATTGTTATCGTCTGTAGTAATATTCATCGCACACTTCGCTCAGTTACCAACTCATATTTACGCTGAACAATCTTAGCATCAAATCCAGACTCTTTCCACTCTTTCATTGTATCTCGTGCGGACTGGCGGTTGTCTCGTGGGAAGTTGAAAACATTATCTCCAATTACAACTTCGTATTCATACTTTACGTTAGTGCTCATTTTGTTTCCCCTTCAAAAGTACAGTGGCAGGAAGTGCCTGTTTTACAGTTGGTTTGTACATATTGGTTACATCAAATTCGATCTTAACATTACTGAAGCCGTTGTGGTTCAGTACAGATTCCAGAAACTTTGCAGAGCCTCGAAAAGCTGGGACTTTAAAACCAGACAACTGCCGGACAATAAAGTCTACATTTTCTTGAGCTTTGTTAATGATTTCTTGGTCACTCATTTAACTTTCTCCAAATATTCAATCAACATCTGCTCAGCAATCATACCATAACTAGGTTCTTCACCATTCAACTTCTCTGTCAAGTGACGAATAGCTACAGTTTGTGAGTCTTCGTATGCTTGTGGGTTGTTACAGAAATCATCCTGCCACATGTTGAAGGCTGCTGCATAGTTCAATTCCTTTTCAGGAACTTCTGTCCTATTCAGAGACTCTGTGACTCGATTAACAAGGCTAGCTACTTCGCCTGTAGAATTGCCGTAGACAACTACTTTACCAAACCAGTCCTTTGAAGGCAAGTCAATTTCACCAGTATAAATACCACACTCATTTGGCAACTCATCAATGTCTCCCACTTTGTACGCCATCTCTTCTCTCCTTTACAATTTAATTTGTACTACCATTCTCGCATGATTTATTGGGTTTGTACAGCGGTATTTTCAATTTCTTTTCTTGCAAACTCAAACAGCTCTTTGTTACTACGTCCATTCACAACACTTGAAATCGTTGTCCGAGAGAATCCTAACATGATTGCAATCTCATTGACACCTTTTCCTTCAAAAATATGCAAAGTAATTTCGCAAATCTGTGATTTTGTCAGTTTCTGTGTGTTTGGACGTTTCTTTGCATTGATTTTACCTTTGCTAACACCGTCCTTAGTCTGGTCACTATGAGTTGCCCATTCCAAATTTACCAAATGGTTATGAGTTTTATCATAGTCTTTGTGATTGACAGTAGGTTTATTCTCAGGATTTTCCAAGAAAGTAAATGCTACTGCGCGATGCACGTAAACATTCTTTTGACTTTTATTCTTACGCAACGGAAAGAATTTATAACCGTTTCCGTTATCGTGAATATTTACCAACTGTAATGTCTCATGATCATAGCACCTTCCATGAGAAGAAACACTATATCTTTCACATAAAATTTCAATGCCAATAGGTTTCCAGACTTCAGTTGGATCACTTACTTGTTGTAGAGAATACAAGCTAATCTTTTTATTAATGCACATCTAGGTAACAACCTCCTGATACTGCCGTCCCTGTGACAGCCACTTTTAATTTAAGAATCTCAGAAGATTTGCCATACATCTGAGTCATTACTTCTTTTACTTGCTCTACATATTCCACTGGACACTCATCTGTCAATTCGTCGTGCACAGATAGAACTTGCTTACTTTGAATACCAAGCTTCTCATACTGATCATTTTTCCACACAATGGCCACATTCTGTACCATTGCCTCACTACCCATAAGCAAATAATTCAACAGTTTGTGTTTAGAATTAGACCAAACCCATGCACCACCAGCCACTTGAATATACCCACCACCATTCCAAGAATGGCTATTAAATTGAGCTTCAAGTCTATCAATCAATCTCTTAATCTTAGGTAGACGTGTGAAGTAAGCATCTTTAATCTTTTTCCCTTTACGACTATCAGCGTATCCTAGTGTACGTGCAAACTTATCATTACCACCACCAAACAAAAGGCAGTAGATACCGTTCTTTGATTTCTTCCGTCGATTACTTAGGGAATGAATCAAATCTAGATCCTGTGTTGCAATAGCTTCTAGCCATTCGTCATCAGTTGCAAGTGTAAAATATCGCATGTTGAATGTATGTGCATCAGTGCCTACATAGACTTTATACCAACCATCCTCCATGACTTCACAATACTTCTCAGGCTTTTCATTAGGTGGATACATCTTAAATTCTTCACCTTCTGTTACAGCCAGTGTGAATTCATCATCCTCCATATAATTTGCAAGCAATCGAAGCTGTGCAGAATCCATGTCTGTACTTACAAGGTAATGGCCTTTCTCAGCTACCCAAGGTCTACGCATGTGCTGTCCAAACAAAGCCGCTGGGGACGGGCAGTTAACAAAACCAAATTGAGCATGACGCCCTGTAGAGGTTGCAAAGGCATTACTACCACATGCCAATCGTCCATCATCGCGAAGCTGATTGATCCAACCTTTTTCATCATTCTTTTCATTCAACATAGTACGGCGACGATGAACGTAGGTATTGTATTGTGCAATCTTTTGACCTACACCTTCAGGGATGCTATCAAAGCTTGCTTCTGTCAGTTTAGGGCTGCTAGGAACACGATTACCTTTTTCATCCTTGATATCATTTCCGTGTACGTCAGTTTTATAGTTGAACTCAATTGGAACCCAACCCAAAGTCAATAGGAACTTCTTAACAACTTCATGTTGTGACATTGTAGCATCTTCAAAGAAGATTTTTGTATGTGGACCTTGTACCAGAAAATCTGAAACCGTTGGATCTGTATCAATCTCAAACCATGCAGCAGTATGAGCATCATAGTTACCATTCTTCAAGAAAATCTTAATGGTTGGTGTGTATGCCTCTTTTACTTGTTGCTTTACAATCTCACCTTTCTTCTTAACTTCCTCAAATACCTTTGCAGGTGCCTTGAACATCCAAGGGGATTTTGAATCTTTATTCCACTTATCAGCCAGTTCTTCCCAAGTGCATTTCAAAGATTTGACCTTCATAACTTTAGGAAGTTGTGGCTCAATCTCATCAACCAAATCTTTGATAAGCTTATCAAGAGTTTTCACACTATCCCAAAGCATATCTACGTTAGCTTTGAATCCATTCTGCTCTTGTTTCGTACAGCGGTATTGCGTGTATTTAATTACGTTGGTTTGCCATGTTGTATCGACACCAATTGCTGCAAGTTTCTTCTTTTCACTTTGAAGATATACAAGTGTACGTCTGTTGATTTCCACGTCCACAAGACAGCGGTACATCTTTTCATCATCCCAAAAAGACCAGTCTTCAATCGGTGGTTTAGGGTAATTAAATCGGACACCATAGGATTCAAGACCGTGATTACCTTTAACACCTTTTACGTGTGGGCGATCAAACCACTGAGTTTTACTTTGTACGTATGTGTCGTGAGTCTTCTTCAAAGGAACTGTCTTACGGTTCCAAAGCTCAGGGTAAAACTTCTCAAAAACATGATAGTCATATGACATATAAGCATGTGCTGTTGAAGAGGCACAGCTAATCATGTAGTGAATCCCATCCAGCAAACTCCCATGTACAGGATATGCTGTCTGCTCATCTGTAAAGATAGCAAACTCATGAGTATAGAAATCCTGAGCCACGATCACATATAGCTTTGTAATGGAATCCAGCAGCCCATTACCTTCCGTATCGAAGACAACGTGTCTGTTTGGAACCAACTCTTTCATGTATTTAAATTCAAAATCCACTCTTTACTCCTTAGTTCATCAATTCTGTTTGAATCCCGTTGGACTAATTAACAACCTTTAGTAAGGTTGGTCATCGCCTGTACTCACTGGGTTTTCTACCATATCATAATTTGTTTGATATTCATAGTCCATTGTAGGACCGTTTCCATTTGCTGCCATCCAATCATCCTTATCCCACAATTGGTGGGTACGATTGTCATAGTAGTATTCTCCCGCATTACCTGTATTACCTACACCTCGTGCCTTGGTCAGCTTAGCTCGTGTGGTGTTACGCTCATCAGGATCTTCAGCCTCTTTATCCCGCATAAGAATAATGTTGATACCACCACTTTTAAAGATACTACTGTGACCGTGCATATCTTCTTCAGACAATTCAGCACCACGACTGTTTGCTTTACTTCCTTGCCCGCTTTTGCGGCTGTGATTGATGTTAATAAAGATTACACCTTCACGTTTACGAACATCTTTCTGCCATTTCATAAATTTAGCTTGTTCATCATCCCCCAAGGCATCAAATACATCCTGCAATGGATCAAGGATGATTACTTTACAGCCAAGACCAACAATCAAATATTCTACACGAGCTTTGAGGTTTTCAACATCACTATCAACAAGATAGAAACGTGGATCACCATTCTCATCCTGCCACAACTGTTTACGCTTTTCAATATTGACAGGGT
>Ga0065714_10064828_pt1 | contig 17523 bp, 19 predicted proteins | sample MisRhiReplicate2_FD_59101 | JGI IMG/M metagenome (GOLD analysis project Ga0065714, IMG submission 59101) | Miscanthus rhizosphere microbial communities from Kellogg Biological Station, MSU, sample Rhizosphere Soil Replicate 2: eDNA_1 v2... | ecosystem: Host-associated > Plants > Roots >...
AATTCAGAAATCACCATTTGTAGTTCCTACACAAGATGGAAAATTGATTGAAGAACACTGGGGAAATTCCACACAAAATTCAAATATTTCTATAGCTCATATGATCGCGCCTCCAAATTGGAGCGAGCCTCACCAAACTCCTGAATTTGATGAATTTACAATCGTTATTTCAGGGAAAAAACAATTTGAAATTGATGATGAAATTGTAGTTTTAGAAAAAGGACAAAGTATTTTGATTGAAAAAGGAGCAAGAATTCGTTACAGTAATCCGTTCTCAGAACCTTGTGAATATATTGCAATTTGTCTTCCTGCTTTTTCAATGGATTTAGTGAATAGAGAACAAGAAATAATTTAAAATATGGCGTTACAAATTTGTCCTAAATGCAAAGAAAATTCATTTACATGGTTTATGAATAGCAAGTCTAATATGACGAGTTGGAGTTGTTTTAATTGTGATTATGAAGCTAAAGAAAATGAAGCCGACGAATGTATATGTGAAAATTGCGAAAAGGAAACAAAAAAGAAGTTGAAAGACAGAGAAGGTGAATATTGGTGGTGCTCTAACTGTAATAAAACCAGTGAAATATAAAAAAAATAACCTCAGATAATTGAGGTTATTTTTGATTGTATCAAATTGAATTATTTCAAAATTTCTTTCAAAAACATCAGCGTATGATTCCATGCTCTTTTTGCCATTACAGGATTATAATCTGCTGATTTCGGATCTGTAAAAGTATGTTTTGAATTGGCGTAAGTAATGATTTGCCAGTCTGCTTTTCCTTCATTCATTTCTTTCACCAAGTTATTATAATCTTCAGGAGTTACCCCTTTATCTTCTGCGGGATTTTCTACTAAAATTTTAGTTGAAATGGGTTCATTTGGTCTTGATTGATCTTTTCCAATGCTTCCATGAATAGAAACTACACCTACAATAGGTAATTTTCCTCTTGCAGATTCCAAAGCTCCGGTTCCCCCAAAACAATAACCGATCACTGCAATTTTATCAGAAATTGCACCGTTTTTCTTCAGTTGTTCCAAGGCCAGAGAAATTCTTTTTTGATAGGCAGCATAATCTTTCTTATAAAATCCGGCTGTTTTTGCTGCTGAAGCATTGTCTGTCGGTATATTGCCTTCACCGTAAATGTCTGCGATAAATGCAACATACCCTTGTTTTTCTAAATCTGCGGCTGCAGCTTTCGCTTCATCGTCAATTCCTTTCCAGGCGGGAAGAATCAACACTCCGGGAAGTTTTTTTCCTGCATTTGACGTAACTAAACCATTCAGTTTTTGCGAACCGTCCTGATAAGAAACGGATTTTAAATTTTGGCTGAAAACTGTTGTTGAAGTAAAAAGAAATGTGGATAATAAAATTGAGCGTATCATATTTGTAATTTAATTTTTTAAGAACTATTGACTATGTTGAATTGCAGTTTATTTTTTGAAGCAATTTCCCGCTTTTCGTTTCAAATCTAACCAAGTGCTTCGACGTAGTCAATTTTTTTTCAAAAAAAGATTTCCACTACAATCGGGACTAGGAGTTTTGTCAGATTTTCAAATTTTCCATCACTAAATTAACAGCTTCTTTGTCATTCCGAAGGAATCTAAGCAATGTTTTTAGATTCGAGCCGAGATTCCTACGGAATGACAAAAATTGTGCATGATTGTTATTTGAAATAAATCCTTTATCTAAATTAACAAAAATAACTTACAATGAGATGAATAAAACGTTATAAAAGCTTTCAGGGTTTATAAAACTGATATTCTCCATTATCATAATAAGCATTGATATGTTGTAAACCATTTGTCAGAACAATTTCTTTTGCTCCGATAATAGAATTGTAACGTGCGGTTTGTTCGAAAGTTTTTTCGGTCAGCTTTATTTGTGGCGCTTTGCATTCGATAAGAATTACAGGCTGTGCTTTTTCCGTAATTAAAAGATCAATTCTTTTAGTCAAACCATTGAGAACGATTTTTTTTTCTGTGATCAGGGCCGATACAGAGTAAGATTTTACTGTAAGATAATAATGTATCCAATGTTGTCTTACCCATTCTTCAGGAGTAAGCAAAAGGTAATTTTTGCGCACCAAATCATAGATAAAAAACTTATCTTTGTCTTTCTTGAATTTAAAATCAAAAGTTTCCTGAAAATTCAGTTTGGGAAGTTCCATTTATTAAGATGAAAGAATTAGATTTAATCCTCAAAAATATTAAAAATAAAGAAGTTTTACCGATTTATTTTTTTCACGGAGAAGAACCCTACTTTATTGACGTTGCCGTAAAAGCTCTTGAACACGAGTTTCTGGAGGAAGACGAAAAAGCCTTCAACCAAACTGTTACATACGGGAAAGATACAACGTATCAGGAAGTTCTTTCTCTGGCGAGACAGTTTCCGATGATGGGCGATAAGCAGGTAATCATCGTAAAGGAAGCTCAGGATTTAAAATTTAATGATGAAGAAAGTAAAGCTCTGGAAGCGTACGTGGAAAATCCTGTTCCATCTACGGTTTTGGTTTTTGCTCACAAACACAAAAAGTTAGACAGCCGAAAGAAGGTTACTAAATCTTTAGACAAATCAAACGCACTTTTTTTGAGCGAGTCTTTCAAAGATCACAATCTCCCGAAATGGATTGCCGATGAATGTCTCAGACTTAAAATAAAAACAGCCCCGAATATTTCTCATCTTCTCGCAGAATATCTTGGAAATGATCTTTCCAGAATTTCAAATGAGTTGGGAAAACTGAAAATTATTCTGAAAGAAGATCAGATTTTAGATGGAACCATTGTTGAAAACCACATCGGAATTAGCAAAGAATTCAATGTTTTTGAACTTCAGAAAGCTTTGGGAACAAAAAATGCGAACGCTGCATTTAAGATTGCTCATTTTATGGGTAAAAATCCAAAAAATAATCCTTTCGTAATGTTGCTTTCAAGTCTTTATAATTATTTTTCTAATGTGATTGTTTACAGTACAATGACTGGTCAGCCATCACAAGTAATCGCTTCGCAAATGGGGGTTAACCCTTATTTTCTTAAAGATTATGCAGAAGCGGCGAGATTATATCCGCTAAAACATTCTACGAGAGTGATTTCCATTCTCCGCGAATTTGATATGAAAGGAAAAGGTTTGGGAGCTGTGAATATGAGTGAGGCAGAATTGATTAAGGAATTGGTTTATAAAATTATTCATGTTGATAAAATTAAGATGAAGGTTTAGTGGATGAAGTATGAATGGTTAATTTCCTAGTCAATTTGTGACAGATTTTGAACACACACATTCTACTTTTACTTATTGACAGTCTCAATTGACAATCGACATATTTATTATTGAAAACTATCATTAATTTTTCTTTAATTAAATCTTAAAAATTACGAACTTTGTCATCTTAAAAATTTAAATCTTTTTGAAAAGCTAATTATGGAGCAAAATATTTTAGATTGTATCATCGTAGGATCCGGACCTTCTGGTTTTACAGCAGCAATTTATGCAGCGAGAGCAGACTTAAAGCCTGAGTTATATACAGGTCTTGAGCCGGGTGGACAATTAACGACAACTACCGAAGTTGATAATTTTCCTGGATATCCTGCAGGAATTACAGGTCCTGAAATGATGATGGATCTGCAAAAACAAGCAGAAAGATTTGATACAAAAGTTCATTACGAAATGATCACCAAAGCTGAATTTTCCAAAGAAGTTGGCGGTGTTCATAAGTTATATGCAGGAAATAAAGAGCTTTTCGCAAAAACAGTAATTATTTCTACAGGTGCTACTGCAAAATATTTAGGTTTAGACGACGAAAAAAAATATAATGGGGGAGGAGTTTCTGCCTGTGCAACCTGCGACGGTTTTTTCTACAGAGGAAAGGATGTTGTGGTTGTAGGAGCCGGAGATACTGCCGCTGAGGAAGCAACTTATCTTGCAAAGCTTGTCAACAAAGTAACAATGTTGGTAAGAAAAGATGAATTTAGAGCATCAAAAGCAATGATTCACAGAGTTGAAAATACACCGAATATTGAAGTGAAATTTCACCATGAATTAATTGGTATTGAAGGTGAGAATAATTTGGTTGAAAGAGCTGTCGTCATCAATAATCAGACTCAGGAAAAGTCTACCATTGATGTTCACGGAATTTTTATCGCAATCGGTCACAAACCGAACACCGATATTTTCGTAGGACAGATCAATTTAGATGAAAACGGATATATTCTTACTGAAAAAGGGTCTACACGTACTAATCTTCCCGGAGTTTTTGCGGCAGGAGATGTTCAGGATCATATCTACAGACAGGCGATTACAGCGGCAGGAAGCGGTTGTATGGCAGCAATGGATGCTGAAAAATATTTGGCTGAATTACATTAATTGTCAAATTTTAAATATAAAAACGCACCTCTTGGTGCGTTTCTTTTTATCATGAAAAATATACTGTTCATTTTTCTCGGTGGCGGATTTGGAAGTATCTTAAGATATCTTATGTCAAATTATACCCAAAAACTGTGGAATGTAAATTCATTTCCAATGGGGACATTTTTGGTAAATATAATGGGATGCCTTATTATTGGATTCTTAACTTCTTATTTTATGAAGAATGATAATTACTTGAAATATCTACTCATTACAGGGTTTTGTGGAGGTTTTACTACTTTCTCTACTTTTTCTATTGAGAATTATTCATTATGGCAGAATCAACAATACACAACACTACTTTTATATGTAGTTTTGAGCATAGTTTTAGGTTTTGTTGCAGTTATAATAGGAATGAAATCTCAGGTTTTACTGCAATGATGTAATTTTAATTTCAAATAATTCGACTGATTTTTAATGGATTATTAATTTAGAATGAATTTAATTTGAAATTGTTTTGCAGATATTGAAAAGAGTCCTATATTTGCACCACTGAAAACGACAGTACAGTCGCAGTTCAGGAGAGATGGCAGAGTGGTCGATTGCGATAGTCTTGAAAACTATTGACTGTAACAGGTCCGGGGGTTCGAATCCCTCTCTCTCCGCTGGTAGAGATACTAAATTTAGACAAACCCTTGTTAATTAAATGATTAGCAAGGGTTTTTTGTGTTCATTAATATCAAAATTATTCATTTATGTGTAAAACGAAAGGGTCAAATTCGGTTACCATAAATATCTAAAATTCTGGGTAACCGAATTTTTCAAAAAACTCGATGGAGAAGTACTTTAGAAGTAGTCTGACTGACTTATTCAGTATTTGAACATCTTGTGGCGTGAAAAAGTTAAAATTAAATTGAAACATTTAAAAAGTTACCGTAATGAAAGCAAGAGTATCTATTCTCTTCTATGCGAAGAAAGCAAAAACCAACAAGGAAGGTCTTGTACCTATCTATACAAGAATTACCATTTCAGGAAAGCGTATTGAATTAAGCACTAATCGATTTGTTAAATTGAGCCAATGGTCTAAGGAAGGAAATTGCATGAAGGGCAATTCTATATCGGCATCGAATATCAATAAATATTTAGATGTCCTGCGATTGCAAATCATTGGTGTCCAGATGGAGTTAATTAATGAAAAAGTTCCAATTACTGCTGAAAGTTTAAAGCATAAGCTGTTGGGTACAGAAGTTGAAAAAAGGATGCTTATTCCAATTTTTGAAGATCACAACAATAAGATTAAAGCTTTAATTGGCCGAGAATATTCCTCAGGAACATTAGAAAGATATCAGACCTCCTTAAAACATACTCGGGAATTCCTGAAATGGAAATATAAATCTTCCGATATAGATATTAAAGAGATCGATCATGTCTTTATTACAGAGTATGACTTCTGGTTGAGAAGTGTCAGGAAATGTGCTAATAACACAGCAGTGAAGTATATTAAGAATTTCAAAAAAATTATTTTATTATGTATTGCCAATGGCTGGCTGGATAAAGACCCATTTGTTAGCTATAAAGCAAAGCTCAATCAAGTTGAAAGACCCTACTTAAGCGAAATTGAAATTCAAACGATTTATAATAAAACCTTTATTTCAGAAAGATTAAGTCAAGTTCGGGATATTTTTCTTTTTTGCTGCTATACGGGCTTGGCATATGCAGATGTTAAAAATCTCACCAGATTACATATCAATGTTGGTATTGATGGCGACAAATGGTTATTTACGCATCGTCAGAAAACCAAGACGGCAACAAGAGTGCCTTTATTGCCTTTAGCAGAAGAATTGATCATCAAATACGAAAATAATCCACAATGCATCAATAATAATATCTTACTGCCGGTTTTATCTAATCAAAAGATGAACTCGTATCTAAAAGAGATTGCTGATGTTTGTGAGATTAATAAAAATCTGACCTTTCACACGGCGAGGCATACTTTTGCAACGACTGTTACACTTTCTAATGGTGTTCCGATCGAAAGTGTGAGTAAAATGCTTGGACATACAGACATTAAAACTACTCAGCATTATGCTAAGATCTTGGATAAAAAAGTAAGTGATGATATGTTATCTTTAAGAAGCAAACTTCAGAGTAAGGGAGTTTAATTGATTAAAATAGCGGTAAAGATATTAGATGTAATCCCTTCTTGGGAACTCGTCTGGATTCTATTATACAAAAATGAGAATTGCTATTTGAAAGTCGTCTTGGATACTTGGGAGCAAAAATAAAATAAGAAAAGACCGTTACAATGACAGTCTTTTCTATTAGTATAAGATTGATTATTATTCTGTAAAATTATCGGAAATTCCTTTAAATTCGTGCAATGAATCTTTGATCTTTTTAAGCTGTTCAGCAACAACCTCAGAACTTTCCTGATCAAGATCATTACTATCCAATGCTTCCTGATAGGCCTGTATCGCAGCATTTTCACCAAAAATAACGTTCTGTAGCGTGGATTCTTCCAAGTGTCCTACGATAAAAGAGTTTTTAATATCGATCCAAGCTCGGTGCAAGCTGCCAGATATTGAAGATGAATCATTAGCATCACCACCACGGCGTGTGATCAGATTGATGATCTCATTCTTCATAATTTTACTTTGGGAGGTGATATGCTCGTATTGATCTTGAAGCTTATGGTTCTTTTCCCAAACCTTTCCTTCCACCTTTTCAAAGCCTTCCAATCTGTCGTTGATAATGTGAAGCAGGTCATTTAAAACTGAAATTGTGTTTGAATTTTCCATTGTGACTTGATTATTTAAAAGGAAAATAACAATTTTGATGCCCAATATTCTGAATTTTTCAAAATTTTTTAGAATTGAGATATTTGGTTTAAGCTTCCCGAAATTTTAAAAATCTTGTTTCATTTGGCTTAATTATGGCTCCTTGAATCTTATCAACTTTAAATAATTTTCGCATGCAAGGTGACAACAATATCGTAATTATAGGAGGTGGATTTGCCGGAGTAGAACTGGCAGAACGTTTATTGAGATCTGATCAAAAACAGAATGTCATACTGGTGGACAAAAATAATTACAATTTTTTTCCACCATTGTTGTATCAGGTAGCTACAGGTTTTCTGGATGTTTCAAATATCAGCTATCCCTTCAGAAAACATTTCAGGGGATATTCTAATTTTACATTTCGAATGGGTGAGCTTTTAGAAATAAGACCAAACGATAACAAGGTCATTTTAAATAGTGGAGAACTTGCCTATTCTAAATTAATATTGGCAACTGGAACAGTTTCAAATTACTTCGGAAACGAAAATATTAAGAAAAATTCTCTTCCGATGAAAACTATTTCGGACGCGATCAATCTTAAGAATATACTTTTAGAAAGACTTGAAAGGGCATCGCAAACATCAAGTACCGAAGAGAAAAAAAAGCTGACGACATTCGTAGTGGCGGGTGGCGGACCAACTGGTGTTGAAGTAGCGGGAATGCTCAGTGAACTTCGAAAAAATATACTTTTCAAAGATTATCCGGAGTTGAAAAATGAGTTATTTGAGATCTATCTGATCGACGGACTTCCAACCATTCTGGCACCTATGAGTAAGGAATCACAGAAATATGCGACAGAATCACTGAAAGCGATGGGTGTGATCATAAAATTAGGTCAGGTGGTCAAGGATTACACAGATGATATCGTACAACTTGCAGACGGAACAACTATAGAAACATCTAATCTTATCTGGACTGCAGGAGTAACAGCTGAGGTTTTTCAAGGTCTTCCAGAGAATTCATATGGAAAGGGAAAGCGTCTTATGGTGGATGAATTTAATAAAGTTCAGGGTCAGTCTAATATTTATGCAATCGGTGATACAAGTATTATGACAACAGATCCTGCATTTCCGCAAGGACATCCGCAGTTGGCACAGGTCGCAATCCAACAGGCCAGACTACTTGCATCCAATATTATATCAGAAAAAAGAGATCAGAAATTGAAATCCTTCGTTTATAATGATAAGGGTTCTATGGCGATCATCAGAAGAAACAGAGCTGTTGCCGACCTGAATGGACCGATAAAACATTTCAATGGTTTTATTGCCTGGCTGGTGTGGGTCTTTATTCATTTAATGTCATTGATGAATGTCAGAAATAAGATCACCACATTTTTGAACTGGCTAAATTCCTATACGACCAAAGATCAACCACTTCGAATGATCATCGACCCTTCAAAAAAGAATACATAAAAACATAAAAAAGCCATCTAATAAAGATGGCTTTATGTTTGAAATTATTAAGGCTGCCCGCTTCCGCCAGCCGAACCATAGATCTGTCCTGTTGCAAAACTTCCAGTATTATCTGCAAACTGTACAAAGATCGAAGCCAATTCAGCAGGTTGCCCCGGTCTTCCCAATGGCGTATCGCCACCAAATTCCACCAGCTTTTCCTGCGTTTGTCCGCCACTTACTTCCAAAGCGGTCCAGACTGGTCCCGGCGCAACACCGTTCACTCTGATACCTTTTGGACCTAATTGTTTCGCTAATGATTTGACATAGCTCGTGGTTGCCGCTTTGGTTTGTGCATAGTCATAGAGATCGGCAGACGGATCATAAGCCTGAACCGATGATAATCCGATTATGCTGGAACCAGGTTTCAAATGGGGTAGTGCTGCTTTTATGATCCAGAAAGGCGCATAAAGATTAGTCTTCATCGTTCTGTCAAAATCTTCTGTGCTGATATCTAAAATCGATTGATTGCTTTTTTGATGGCCAGCGTTATTGACCAGAATATCCAATCCTCCAAGTTGACTGACTGCCTCAGAAACCAATCTCTGGCAAAATGCTTCATCACGGATATCACCCGGAATTGCTACCGCTTTTCGACCAGCTTTTTTGATAAGATCGATAACTTCTCTTGCATCGGATTCTTCATCCGGCAAATAATTAATAGCGACATCGGCACCCTCTCTGGCAAATGCGATAACTGCTGCACGACCGATTCCGGAATCTCCACCCGTGACAAGGGCTTTTCTGCCAGTCAGTCTGCCTGAGCCCACATAGCTTTCTTCGCCGTGATCCGGAACCGGATCCATTTTGGCTGCCAGACCGGGAAATGGTTGGAACTGTTTGTTAAAGGGTGGTTTGGGATGTTTTGTTGTTGGATCTTCTAAATTAGAACTGCTTTCGTTCTTGAAAGTTTCTCCCTGAATATTTTCCTGATTCTTGGTAGAATCTTCAGGTGTAATGATATCGACTAATTTGTCAAGTGCTTCTCGTCGTGTGATTTGTTCGTTCATATTTTTATATTTTTAAGATTTATTCGTTGATTTAAAAACTGTGATTATTTGATAAGAAAACCATTCTCGTGCAATGTTCGCGATACTTTGATCACAACCTCAGAACGGTGACGCCCGTCGCTTACTGCCATATCGGTTTTGACCCAATATTTGACATTGATCTGAACGGTACTTCCGGTTATGCCAGCCACAACAGCTGAATTTGAATAGCCTTGATTTGTGATTTCCTCATCCTCTTTGAGTACCGATTTAATCAGGTCAAGTGCTTTATCATAATCAGAACCGAACTCCAGTCCCAGGTTAAAATCCTGAAGAAGGTATCCTTCGCTATTATAGTTGACCAAAGTGCTTTTGACCAACAGTGCATTGGGAATGTAAATGTTTTTACTGTCACTTTTGATCTGTGTATCACGCAGATTAAGCGCCACAACTTTTCCTTTTACACCGTTACTTTCAATAATGTCACCTACTGAAAATGGTCTTTTAAATGCAAGCAGAATGCCCGCCAGGAAGTTCTCACCAATATCTTTAAGGGCAAATCCAACAATGAAAGCCGTAATTCCGGCACCTGCCAGAATACTTGATACAACACCGGTCAAACCGATGAGCCTGAACATAAAAAGTACACCAATGATAATGAGAATGGCATTGATCAGATTGGCAATAAATGATGCCAGAAGGCGATCATCCATTTTGCGTTTAAGTCTCCGGTCTGCAAAAGTCCTGATTCGGGATGCAATAAACCAAGAAGCTAATAAGACAATGATCGCCAATAATAATTTTGGCGTAATATCTACAATGCTGCTGTAATAACTATTCAGATGATTAACTATATCAGTGAAAAACTCTTTCATAACGTCATTAAATAAGTTGTAAAAAATGAAACTATGGTAAAAATGGCTTCAAAGGCTGCGCCAAATTAAGATTTGTGGCTTACTAAAATTACATAATAAGTCTGCCGATTTTAATTATTTTGTCAATAAAATGGCATACTTTTTAGTTTATTTTTTTTAAAACCCCATTATGTTTATCAAAGTATTTACCTCTGTCAATGCCTTCGTAATGGTCAATGTCGATCACATAGTTTATATTAATCCTGGCACTTCTAACAGAGGATGCTCTCTGATTCTTGCGACGGGGATAAGATTAAATTCTTTAGAAGACTATGATAAACTTTTAGTCCAATTAGATAAAAAAGTAAGCAGGAAAAAGAAAGTTAAAAAATAGTTTTTGTAAATAATTATAAAAAAAATATTATGGAATTCTCAAAAGTTATACTAGATAAAATCAGTTATTATTTAAGAGAAAGAAGTGAAACTATTTCGATAGCAGAAAGTGTAACCTCAGGATTTCTGCAGCTTGCTTTCTCGCAAATGCAAAGTGCCGAAGATTTTTACAACGGCGGAATGACAACTTACACGATTGAGCAAAAAGTCAAACATTTGAATGTTGATAAAAAGGAGGCAGAGGAGACCAATTGCGTAAGCAAAAATATCACTGAAGTGATGGCTCTCAATGTTGCCAGATTGTTTGATACAGAATGGTCAGTCGCAACAACCGGTTATTGTACGCCGGTTCCGGAATCCAAAGGCGAGATCTTCGCTTATTACGCTATTACCTATAAAGGACAGATCATTTTATCAGACCGTATCGATCTCCATCCGCTAACCAAGCCCTTAGATGCGCAGAATTATTTTACGGAATGTGTTCTAAGCTGCTTACGTTGCGAGGTCAAGAAGAATTTATCAAAATTAACATCAAAATATTAAGTTATGGAATCAAACAAAAAATACGCTCTTATTACCGGAGCTACCAGCGGTATCGGGTACGAACTGGCAAAAATATTTGCTGAAAATAGTTACAATCTCATCATTGTTGCAAGAAATCACGACGAGCTTCATAATAAGGAAAAAGAATTGAAAGAATTCGGGGTTGATGTGATTCCGATTGCTAAAAATCTTTTCAAGTCAGAGGATGCCTATTCACTTTATGCAGACCTCTCTTTAAAGGGAATAAGTCCGGAAATTCTTGTGAATGATGCCGGGCAGGGTGTATATGGTAAATTTCAGGATACTGATATCCATCGTGAGATCGATATCGTAAACCTTAATATAATTTCCGTAATGATCCTCACCAAACTGTTTATAGCAGATCGAATAAAAAAAGGATCGGGGAAAATTCTTAACCTCTCATCCATTGCCAGCAAATCGCCTGGACCGTGGCAGTCTGTTTACCACGGGACAAAGGCTTTCATCCAATCCTGGACAGAAGCGATCCGTGAAGAATTAAAGGAAACAGGGATTTCCGTAACTGCACTTTTGCCAGGACCTACAGATACCGATTTCTTTAATAAAGCCGATATGAACAGAAGCAAAATAATGGAGGACAAAGAGAATTTTGCGAATCCTGCTGATGTAGCCCGTGATGGTTTTGACGCATTGATGAATGGTGCTGACAAAGTGGTATCCGGAATGAATAATAAATTAACTGTGGCAATGTCCAACCTTTCGACAGACAGTATGGCGGCGCACAGAATGGGAGAGATGCAAAAACCTGTAGACGAAAAATAAAAAATGCTATGAAAGATCTGGAATTGAAAGGCAAAACTGTTCTGATTTCAGGAGCAGACAGTGGTATAGGGAAAGCAGCAGCTTTACTTTTGGCAGGTGAGGGTGCTGATATTGCCATTATTTATTACAAAGACACCAACGATGCGGAAAAAACGCAGCAGGAAATTAAACAACTTGGAAGAAGATGCGTTATTTTTGGAGGTGATGTGAATGACTCAAAGTTCTGTGAAGATACCGTCAAAAAAACGGTTGCGGAATTTGGCAAAATAGATATCCTGATCAATAATGCGGGAACTCAGTTCCCTTGTGATGCTATTGAAGATCTTAAAGAAGAAAACATTCGCAAAACCTTTGATTCCAATATAATCGGAATGATCTTACTGACCAAGGCAACTTTTCCTTTCCTGCAAGAGGGCAGCAGTATTATTAATACGACTTCTGCAACTGCTTATCAGGGGCACAAAGAATTGCTCGATTATTCGGCGACAAAAGGTGCCATTGTTTCTTTTACAAGATCTTTGGCATTACAGGCAAAACCCAAAGGAATCCGGGTCAATGCAGTTGCGCCGGGTCCGGTTGCAACACCGCTTACCGAAAAAACATTTGGCGAAGAAGAGGAAAATCCCAACAAGCCACCTTTAGATCGCAACGCAACTTCCGAAGAGATCGCGCCAAGCTTTCTGTTTTTAGCTACTGATGCTTCTGCTCAAATGACAGGTCAGGTTTTGCACCCAAATGGCGGATTAATAGTAAACGGTTAAATTTTAAGTGATATGAATGGCGTGATCATACAGTTTTTCCATTGGTATCATCCAGGCAACCTTTGGAAAGAATTTGTAGAAAAATCAGATGAAATTAAAAAACTTGGTTTCACAGCGGTTTGGTTTCCGCCGGCAATAAAATGTGCAGGGGGAACAGAAGGAAGAGGATATGATGTTTATGATCTTTACGACCTTGGAGAATTTGACCAGAAGGAAACCGTTGCAACGAGATACGGAACAAAGCAGGAATATTTAGATGCCATCAGGAAAGCCCAGAAATCGGGACTTCAGGTTTACGCTGACATTGTACTTAACCACCGCCTCGGAGCTGATGAAAAGGAAACTGTCACTGTTCAGCAGGTTAACGAAGAAAACAGGAATGAAACTATCGGCGAACCTTTTACAGGCCAAGCTGATGTCAAGTTTAACTTTCTCGGCAGAAAAGGAAAGTATTCGGAGTTCATCTGGGATTATCAGTGTTTTAGTGGAATCGATTGTGTCAGAACAGATAATGAAGACAAAAGAGGAATTTTCAAAATTCTTAATGAGTATGGAACCGACTGGAACGATAAGGCAAGTCATCAGTTCGGCAATTATGATTACCTGATGGGAGCGGATGTAGAATTCCGGAATCCTTATGTTGTTGAAGAACTGAAAAACTGGATCAAATGGTTCATTGAAACCACTAAAGTTAATGGCTTGCGTCTGGATGCGCTCAAACATATTTCCAGTGATTTCCTGAAAGAATGGATCGGTTATATTAAATCAGACATTAATAATGATTTCTTTTTCGTAGGCGAATTCTGGAAAGATAAAGCAGAACCAATATCAGAGTTTTCTGAAAAAATGGGTCACAAGTTATCCTTATTTGATGTTCCTCTCCATTATAATTTTTTTAATGCTTCGCAAAAAGGTGCAGATTATGATCTGAGTTCTATTCTGAACGATACTATCCTGAACAACGAACCAGCTCTTGCAGTATCCTTTGTAGGAAACCACGATACGCAGAGATTGCAAGCTTTGGAATCGGCTGTTGAAGATTGGTTCCGTCCGATAGCGTATGCCATAATTCTTATGTCGGAAAAAGGATATCCTTGCGTTTTCTATCCTGATTTGTTCGGAGCAGAGTATATGGATAAAAACGGAAACAATGAGGAAGTAAAAATCACGATGCCTAAGATAGAGATCCTTCCAAAATTACTTGAAGCAAGACAGAAATATGCTTATGGAGAGCAGATCAATTACTTCGATCATCCCAATTGTATTGCATGGATAAGAAAAGGGACTGAAGACAATCCAGGGTGCGTTGTCATTATTTCCAATAGTGAGGAGGGTTACAAAGAAATGGATCTAGGCAACGAAAATTCGGGTTTGAAGTTTATTGATTTTCTTGGGATTCGTAAAGACAAAGTGATTTTAGATGAGCACGGAAAAGGTAAATTTAAAGTAAACCCGGGTTCTGTAAGTATTTGGGTGAAATCTGAATCGTAAAATTTCAAACAATTAAAAAAATAGACTATGAATAGAGACGGCATAAGAAAAAGTATCTGGCAGGCCGAGATTAAAAAATTTTCGCCAGCAATTAACATTGAAAACACATACGATGTCATAATTATCGGTGCAGGGATCACGGGTGTTTCGACAGCGTATCAATTGCAAAAGTCAGGAATGAACTGTATACTGATCGAAGCTGAAAATATTGGTTTCGGAACAACAGGCGGAACAACAGCCCATCTTAATGACTTTTTCGATACAACCTATGCGGAAGCTATCAGCAAATATGGTCTGGAAAATGCCAAACTGTTAGAAAAGGCAGGCAAAGAAGCAATGGCAATTATCGAAAATAATATCACAGAAAATAATATTAGCTGTGATCTTGAGAAAAAAACGGCGCAGCTTTTTGCACTGGACGACAAGCAAAAAAAACAGCTCGATGAGATGATCGAAGGATCTGAAAAAGTGGAGTATACAATGATTCCCATCGACAAGATCTCATTTCCTATTCCGTTTGTTAAAGCTGTAGAAATCCCTGATCAGGGACAGTTTCATCCTGTTAAATATATTAATGCACTCTGTTCGGTTTTCCTCAATGCAGGCGGAACATTTGTTGAAAAATGCCGTTACGAAAATCATTCCGAAGAAGGTGATCTGCTTGTCATTAACACATCAAAAGGCATTATCAAAGCAAAAAATATGGTCTTTGCCACTCATATTCCGCTAGGTGTCAACAGGTTCAATTTTACCAATGCGCCATACAGAAGTTATGCGCTGGCTTTTTCATTGAATAACAAAGATTATCCTCAGGAGTTGGGTTATGACTTGACAGATCCTTACCATTATTACCGTGTTCAGGAAATTGATGGCGAAAAACTACTGATTGCCGGTGGCGAAGATCATAAAACAGGACACGCCGAAGATACTGGTGAATGTTTTTCTAAATTGGAAAATTATGTAAGAGAGCATTTTGATGTTGATATCGTCAAATTTAGCTGGTCCAGCCAGTATTACGAACCTGTCGACGGTCTGCCATATATTGGAGAAATACCGGGCAGCAAGAATATTTTTATTGCCACCGGATTTAGAGGAAACGGTATGATGTTCGGAAGTTTATCCTCACATATTATTTCAGACCTTATTCTTGGAAAAGCCAATAAGTACAAAGAATTATTCGATCCTTCAAGGATAAAACCGATTGCCGGTTTCAAAGAATTTGTACGGGAAAGTGTAACTGTTGCAACGGATTTTATTAAGGATAAACTATTCGTAGAGAAGATCACCTCACTGGCAGAAGTTACTGAAGGCGAAGGAAAGGTCGTAAGTTATGAAGGCGATTCCTATGCTGTCTACAAAGAAGAGGGCGGAAAAATACATCTTTTGAAGAGCACTTGCCCCCACGCTCAATGTGAAGTCCGATGGAACAGCGCAGAAATTTCCTGGGATTGTCCTTGTCACGGGTCGCGATTTGGCGTGAATGGTAATGTTTTGACAGCACCATCTGTAACCGGATTGCAACCAGTGAGAGATTCGGATCTGTAACTTTAAAATATTATTAAAATGAAAAAGCAAACCTTTCTTTACAAAAATAGTTTGAGCATCGTTTTATTAGTTTTAATGCTCATCTTTCTTGTCGGGCAGTTTTTCACAGGGTGGAAAACTGAAAATAAAGAACTAATTGAAGAAGGCCAGAAGGCACTCGATTTTGGTCAGTACATTCAAAGTGGGCATTTTATTCAAGCTACTTTTGAGAATTGGGAAAGTGAGTTTCTGCAGATGATGCTTTACATTGTACTCACGGTTTCGCTGAGGCAGAAAGGTTCCAGCGAATCCAAATCTTTGGAAGGGGAGGAAGATGTAGATAAGGAGCCTGTGGCACACGCCAAAGCACCCTGGCCGGTGAAAAAAGGAGGATTTTGGTTGGCGATTTATAAACATTCCCTTTCCATTGCTTTTGGGATTTTGTTTTTATTGAGTTTCGGTCTGCATTTTTACGGCAGCTGGAGAGATTATAATCTTGATGAACTGATTAAAGGACATTCGGCAATTACTGCGGGCGAATATATTTTTGAATCAAGGTTCTGGTTTGAGTCTTTTCAGAATTGGCAGAGTGAATTTTTAGCCGTTTTTTCTATCGTAATATTATCTATCTGGTTGCGGGAAAAGGGATCGCCGGAGTCCAAACCTGTTGATATGGCACATGATGAAATGCCTTGATAATTTAGGTATTTATAAACTGATAAATCTTTTACTAGTATGAAAACTAAAGACATTCCGGGAATTCCCCCACAAATTGAGGGTGCTTTTCATGATACCGAAAGTCAGAAAGATTTCCCTGATCCGGAAATTGCCTCTCAGAAATATGCTCAGTTAAAAAAGCGTTTTCTGGATCTGAACAGCTGGAAAGAATATTGCGGCGAAACGTCAACAGATTTCAAACTATACAATTCTACAGGAGAACACATCGATCGTCCTCCAAAAGTAGGTGACTTTGTTAAAATAGATATTCCGGGACCTGGTAATTTTCAAACCAAAGGTTACGATTGGGTGGAAATCATCAAAGTCAGTGACGAGTTTTCTAAAAATGATGAGATAGAAAGCTTACTGATGATATGTCAACCGTCAAAACCTCCCAATAGTAATGTGGATTATATTGCTCATTTCTATGCTCAAGAATCAGCATCGTCATTCCGTATCGCAAAAGGCAAGAATTTTATCAGGGCAGAAATATACGGGCGAAATGAAAAGCCTAATTTTTCCAATGTTGGATTCTTAAATAAGATTCGGAATTTTCTAATAAGCATCGGAGGTTTTGCAAAGGTTACAAAGATCCAGTGGAAATGTTTAGCGGATGGCATGCTGGATTTCTAGCAGTAAATTTTTATATAGACATTAATTTAAATCACCATATTATAAATCAAATTACTTTAATCAATCTGCAAGCTATTTCATATTTTTTTTATGACATATGTAGTTATTTATGTCTAAAAAAGTAAATAAATTGTATTAAACTGTTAGTAAGAGCTAAATTTTGGTATAATCATTGTCTAAATTGATTTAT
>Ga0065714_10064830_pt1 | contig 17513 bp, 16 predicted proteins | sample MisRhiReplicate2_FD_59101 | JGI IMG/M metagenome (GOLD analysis project Ga0065714, IMG submission 59101) | Miscanthus rhizosphere microbial communities from Kellogg Biological Station, MSU, sample Rhizosphere Soil Replicate 2: eDNA_1 v2... | ecosystem: Host-associated > Plants > Roots >...
TGGTTTGGGACCAGGAGGTCGCAGGTTCGAATCCTGCCGCCCCGACTGTTTTAGTAATTTTCTCAAAATTACAAATGGGTGCGTAGCTCAGCTGGATAGAGCATCTGCCTTCTAAGCAGACGGTCAAAGGTTCGAATCCTTTCGCGCTCACTTTATGACACCATTAGGCAAATTTAGGCAAAATGGTGTCATTTTATTTATAAACACCTCTCAATCAGTCCATTTAAAGTATTTTACACCCTTTTTCTTTGTTTTACAAGCATAATTTCTTTCTTAAAGAAACAAATATTTTATCTTTTTTAGACGATTTTTACACTAAAGCTCTTTATTATTGATACGAACCTGACAGGATTCGAACCTTTTCAAAAATATTAAATAACTGAAAATCAACAACATACCAAAATTAGCTTGTTTCTATGGAACAGAAGGTTCGAAAAGACATGCCCATCAAGTTATCTATACAGGATTTTGAACACTTCAAACACAACATAACACACTGGTAATCAATGCATAATACCAAGACAACTTAATCAATTTTAAAACAATTTAACCTTACTCTGGAAAATCAAAAGCTAATCAATTAATTTTCAAATGTTTTTCAAATTATGTTCATACCCTAAAAAATATAATTCTTTAAAAAATTCAACTATTCTTTGCTCTATCTGCTGACCATGGATTTCTTTGATTTTCGATTCCATAGCAGTTAATCCAAATATGGCCTTAACACTTTCTGATAGCATTTTATCAATATTCTCTTCTGTTACTTTTACTTTCTCCGTAAAAAATAACCTGATAATTCTCTGCTTAGTTATAGTATCTGAATTTTCATAAAACTCTGCTAAGTGGTTAATTATATAACCTGTTCCTTTCTCTGTATGTTTTTCTGCCACTATTTTTAAAGCCTGCTGTCTTAATTTATCAGTATTATCCTTTAAAGATTCCTGACAACGACTTCTTATTAGTATATAATCATCATAGTCAATGTTTCCATTTGAAAATAGCTTTTGTGCATTGAATCCCCTATCAATCAACTTTTCCATTTCTTTCTTTATTTCCTCTTTTTTCTGTGTATAGTCATGATGCTCTTCACTGTAAATTTCTTTTGAAATACTATCTGCAAGCTCTAAAAATGGCTCTACTACTCTATTCTTCTTAAGGAATGAAAGAAAACTCAAATTGATAAGGTCAGCTCTTACCCGATATGAACAATGCCCCATACAATGGTAATAATAATATTTTTTAATGTGGCCTTGTGAGCCACTTCCTGTCAGCGTCTTTCCGCAATTAGGACATTGTAGGACACCTCTAAAAATTAAATTTTCATTAGTTATCCTTTTTGAAGTTAATTTCTTAGGATGGCTCAAATCTGCGTCTTTTATTATTCTTTGAACCTGATCAAATAAGACTACAGGTATAAGACGCTCATGAGTACCTTCAACAATTTTTTCAGGCTTCTCTTCAAATGCCGGAATTTTTATTTTACCACAATAAATAGGATTTCTTACCAATCGGTAAAAAGCACTTCTACTGCAATTAAGCCCATTTGATACCGCTTCTTTGTATATATCTTTTAAACAGTATTTATTTTGTCTTACTATAGCTGTAAAAGCCTCACGGATAACATATGCTTCCGGCTCATAGATGGCTATATATTTTTTTCCATCATATGTGATTTTATTTCTATATCCTAGAGGAGCTTTATTTATCCATCTTCCTTCTAGTCTTGCTTTTTGCATTCCCAAACGTACATTACGGCTTCTTTTATCGTTTTCTACTTCAGAGGTAGCCCAATACATTGCCAACATAATTTTACTTTCCGGGATTGAGAAGTCTATCTGCTGTTCAATTGCCTGAATAGAAACTTTCATATTCTGCAATCTTTCTAACATCTTGTAAGCGTCCATAATATTGCGGCTGAATCGATCCCAATAAGTAAAGAGAATAAGTGAAGATTGGTTTTTAGTGAGCTTAAGCTCAGCGAATAGTTTGTTCCACTCTGGCCGGTTAAATGTTTTTGCCGAATAGTCTTCGAAAATAGTTTGGGTCACAATTAAATTGTGATCTTTACAGTAATGCACAAGTCGATCCAACTGGCTGCGTTGGGAATATCCTTTTACAGCCTGTTCATCAGTACTGACTCGTATGTACAGATAAACGGCTTGCATGGCGCGGTATTAATTAAAGTCCTTTAGTTAGAACTCCTATATATTTAAACGAAAAACAGAACAAATTATTTGACGAGTTTATATACATGTTCTGACAAATAGCTTTTACGCTTCGATCATATTCTGTTTTACTGGATAATAAGCATGACTTATATTTATTGCAGAATCATGGCAGTAATTGGAAAATGATTAAAATTAGGGGTTTTGTACTATTTTTAAACGGATGGTTCGGATATATATAGAGATCAATACCTGAAAGCTCTAACCCGAAATTGATAGAAAGGTAGTGTTAATTGCCCTTTTGACGAAAGACACTAAATATTAACTTATTGTTGTCCTTCCTGTTTTCTGTGTTTCTTCTTTTTCTTCATGCGGTTGGCAAATGCCTGTTCCTCATGGCCTTCGCCTGTGCATCCGGGAATACCCCCAAAATCCGTCTCTCCATAGGCTCTATTTAATCAACAATCTTCAGGACTTACGATACCCAAAGCTTTCCCATGCTTAACATATCAATTTATTTTGGCAGAAAATTCTAATTAATGAAATCATGAAGTAAATACAGAAGTACCCCATTAAATTTTTAAAAAAAAAGAAACCACCAATCGGTGGTTTCAAATTTCATATGTAGTATTTCCGGTATTGACGTTAGTTGCAATAATAGGTAAAAAAAGCAATATTTATATGAATTCTATAATGACCAGATTTCCATCAATTTAAACTAATATTTTTAATAAAAAAGATGCCCTGCAATTCGTGATATGCACCTTGATTTTACTTTCGTTGGAAGCGGAAAAAATAAAAATATTATATTCTATATCCACCAGAAACTTCTATCCGTTGCGCATTAATCCATTTGGAATCATCCGAACAAAGGAATGCTACCACACTGCCAATATCATCCGGCAATCCTACCCTTCCCAGAGCTGCTTCGGAAGCTAAGTATTTATTTACGTCTGACATATCACGGACAACACCACCATCAAAATCAGTTTCAATTGCACCTGGAGCAAGTGCATTGACTCTTATTTTTCTACTTCCCAGTTCCAAAGCCTGGTATCTTGATAATGCATCGATCGCAGCCTTCATAGCGCCATAAGCAGAGTACCCTGGAGATGAAAATCTTGCCAAACCCGAAGAAATATTCACTATACTGCTTCCGTCATTTAATAATGGTAATAGTTTCTGCGTTAAGAAATAAGGCCCTTTGAAATGAATATTTGTCATTAAATCGACGATTTCTTCCGTCATTGTTTCAAAGCTTTGGTTGATTCCTATGCCTGCGTTGTTTACAAGTGCATCCAGTTTTGCAGAAGAAAATTGCGTATCCAAAATATTTTTCACTTCCACTGTGAATTGATCAAAATCAGCCGTTGTTGAGATATCAAGAGATAATGCAAATGCTTTTTGTCCGATACTTTCAATCTCCGTTACCACATCATCTGCAAATTCTTTTTTGGTTTGATACGTAAAGATGATATCAAACCCTTTTTTTGCCAGTTGCAAAACTGAATCCTTACCCAGTCCGCGGCTTGCGCCTGTTACTAATACTATCTTACTTGCCATTTTTATTGTTTTATTTGTTTTTATAAAGTTTAAAATAGGATGTTTACATTAAGCAAAAGATCAATAACCTTCTGGTTATTTAGGCTATTAAATGTGCTTCCGAACTTATTGGTATATTCAATACTTTAGAAATTAAGCAATTTTTTTTAGCATCTTTTGTAATGGTTTCGAATTCATCAGCACTAATGCCGGGCACTGCCCCGGAGATTGAAAGATGAATTCCTGTTATTACAAGACCTTCCATGGTCAATGTAGCTTCGGTATCCAATGATGTTGGATTTAGTCCTTTTTCTGTTAATGCAAAACTAAGCGCCATAGTAAAACATGCGGAATGTGCTGCTGCCAATAATTCTTCAGGATTTGTTCCTTTTTGATTTTCTTCAAGACGGGTTTTGAAACTGTAATTTGTCTTGTTTAGAATTTCACTTTGGGTGGTCAACTCCCCTTTACCTTCTTTTATAGTACCAGACCAATGTGCTTTTGCTGTTCGTTTCATACGTTATGATGTTGTATTTATAGGTCAATTATTGGCCACTGCTATTGTTAGTTTAAGAAGCGTCCTCTGAATTGATTAGGGGTGACACCCACTTCTTTCTTAAACAGACGGGAAAAATAAGTGGTGTTTTCAAAGCCTAACAAGTAAGAGATTTCAGAGATATTGAGTTCTCCTTCAGTCAGTAAATTTTTGGCTTCGGCGATTAAAAAAAGATGGATGAGCTCCAGGGCTGTCTTACCTGTTTCTTCTTTAAGTAAATCGGTTAAATAACGGGATGATATATGCAGCTTTTCTGCCATCTGCGCTACCGTAGGCAATCCAATGTCCTTTGTTTTTCTGTCATCAAAATTTGCAACAAGCAGCGCATTAAACTTCGTTACCGTTGATCCTGTTAATTGCTTTCGGTTGATAAACTGTCTTTTATAAAACCGTTGTGCATATTTTAGCATTGAATCAAGATGACTGATAATGATAGACTTACTTAGCTCGTCCGTATTGTTATTGTACTCTTTTTCGATATTGAAATACAAATTCCAGATGATATTTTCTTCCGCAGGTGAAAGGTGTAAAGCTTCGTTGACTTCATAATCGAAATAACTGTATTTTTTTATTTCGTTGTAAAGTGCTGTTCCGGCTAAAAAATCTTCGTGAATAATAATTAAAAAGCCTTTTTCCTCTAGCATTACGTTTTGGAATGCTACTTTCTGCTGTGGCTTTATGAACGACATGGAACCTAGGTCGTGGTCATATTTGGTTTTACCATACGACATACTCCCCGATTTCAATTTTTTGAATCCGATGATGTAAAATCCGGAAGAAAATTCAAGTTTATTATTCCCTTTGCACATATCTTGCTCGCCATAGACCACACTAAAAAGCGGGTTTTCAGGCGGCTTAATACCGAAAGCCTCGTGCAGGTCGCTAATTTTAGTAAAATGTTCCATATTTTTTTAAACGATATTAAAAGTAGATTCTGGAAAAGTCAGATCCCGCTCATTTTAAATTTCTGTTAACCGTGTGCTGCTACAGAGACATCCTGCCAAGATTCCCAGGTTTTAAGACGTTCGGCGTAAGTGTGTTGTGTCCAGGTGAATGCATTTTTACCTAACAGTAGTCTTAATGGTGGATTTTCGGCATCAACTAAACCCAGGATAGCTGTAGCCGTGGCATTTGGATTACCGGAATCCTGGTCTTCTGCGTGCTCATAAAAATCTTTTCTTATGGTGTCGTAAGCAGAAACTGTTGAACTGACCGCAAGAGAATTGTTTCCAAAGAAATCTGTAGCGAATCCGCCCGGTTCTACTATGGTTACTTTAATACCAAAACCGCTTACTTCGTTTGCCAACGTTTCTGTAAGCCCTTCAACTGCAAATTTTGCGGCACTGTAAAGTCCCATTAACGGTACTGTATTTAATCCCAAAGCACTTGAAAGCTGAATGATCTGACCCGAATTTTGCTCACGCATAATGGGTAAAACCGCCTGAATCATCCATAATGAACCCAGTACATTCGTTTCAAATTGTGCTCTTACATCATCCTCGTTAAGTTCTTCTACAGCTCCAACGTGTCCAAAACCTGCATTGTTTATTAATACATCGATTCCTCCAAAATGGTTTTTTGCGGTTTCAATTGCTTCGAAACTTCCGATTCTGTCTGTAACATCAAGTTTAAGAACCAAAAGATTTGATGAAAATTCTTTTTGTAGCTCTGCTAAGGTTTCAGAATTACGAACAGTCGCAACTACATTATCGCCACGTTTTAGGAATGCTTCTGTCCAAATTCTTCCAAATCCGCGGGATGCTCCTGTTATAAAAATTGTTTTTGCCATTATTGAATTTTTCAGCTATTTGATATAGGCAAAATTATGCAGTTAATATGCATTATAATGATACAGAAGTAGGTAATAATGAAACGTTTTAACGAAAATTTACTAGCGGTCAAATTCAATATTTTAGTTGTCGTTATAGCTATTTTGTGATTAAAAACTGTTGGAAAGAGCGTTACTTTGAACATCAGCAGCATACCATTTCATTTTGATCAAAAATCTCTTGGCAAGATTTATTTTTTAAAGTTTGACAAAAAACAAAAACACCTCCTAAATAGTTAAGAGGAGTTATACAGATTAGCTTTTGCTTTTTACTTTGTCCTAGGATTTTTTTCAAACAATTCTCTATTGTATTCAACAACATCGGGATGAGACGGATAGCTTGACCTAGCTGAAAGTTCAGCAATAGCTTTATCTCTCAAAATGGGTGCATTTTCTTTCACGCCATCTACCAATGCCTGTTTTAATTCTGCTGCATCCAATTCAGTACAGTAAGCCGGTGTACCTGGCTGATGTCTCCATGATTCGGAAAGGTTACCGGAATCAACTACATCAAAACCGGCATCATTAACCAATCCCGCTATTACCTTTTTTGCCTCGGCATCATCACCGGCTAAGGCCATTGCAATTCTGTCTTCAGCACCAGTTTTTTTTCCACCACTGGCAAGTGTTTCTGCCAATAGGGTATTGAAGGCTTTTATAACGGGTCTTCCCAATTGTTCAGATACCCAAACACTTTCTACTTTTCCGTTTTTGATCTCTTCAATATCTGCATCGCGGAATGGATAATAATTTGAAGTATCTACCACAATTACATTTTCCGGAACGTCTGCGAACAAATCTTTGGGTAAAGTTGGGATGGCTATAGTAGGCAAAGATAAAATGATCACATCTACATCCTTTACCACTTCTTTCTGATTTGCAGCTGTTACACCCAACTCTTCAGCACGGGCATTTAATTTTTCGACATCGTCCGAATTATTGATTTTCACACTGTGACCGGCCAATGCCATTTTTTTTGCAATTGTACCGCCTATTGCGCCAGTACCTATTATTCCTATTTTCATATTCTGATTATTTTAAGAATTATTCTTATTGTTTAAAATTCACTTTTTACTGTTTCTTGATGGTAAGCCATTTATTGAACGGTTTATATCTACTGCGTGATCCACAAAGTCATCCGGATATTTTCCCGACACCAGAATGTCGAAAAATTCCTGACCCAGATCTTTCATTGTTTCAAACGACAGGTTTTGTTGATCTACCAAGGTCTCCTTTACTGCGGATTCCCTTGCTTTAACAAGTTCGTCTAATTGCAGGTCTGTGCAATATGCGGGACCGCAAGCCTGCTGTCTCCAGGAATCTTCCAATGTTCCTGCATCGAGTGCATCAAATCCTACATCATCTACCAATCCCATTACCAGGTCTATTTCTTTTTGAACGTCTCCCGAAACTGCTATAGCAATTCTACCAGCACTGTTTTTCGGTTTTCCTTCCGCCAAAAGGCTGTACGCACTGATATTACTAAAGGCTTTTTACGACAGTTCGACCCAGCTGTTGCTGTACCCAAACACTGTTGACAGTGCCGTTTTCAATTTCTTCTATGCGTCCGTCACGATGTGGCCAGTAGTTCGTTGTTTCCACAACAACAACGTTATCATCTAACTTACCTTTTAAAGTCTGTGCCAGTTCCGGAATTCTCAGCAGAGGAATTGCTAAAATTAAAACTTCCAGATCTCTGAAAACATCCCCTACATCAACCGCTTTTGCGCCAGCATCATTTGTGATCTCCAGTATCTCGCTCACACCTTTTGCATCAGCTAATGAAACGGTATGCCCTGAATCACTTAATTTTTTTGCCAGTATTTTGCCAATCAAACCGGCTCCAATAATTCCTATATTCATTCCTTTATCTTTATAAAATGATTATTTTGCAGTCATTCCTCCGTCTACCTTATATTCAGCAGCAGTAAGGTAAGATGCTTCATCAGAAGCCAGAAATAAGGAAACGTACGCCACCTCAATGGGTGCAGCTAATCTTCCCAACGGAGTAGGGTCTAAAATTTTTGGATCGTCAAATAATTTTGGATCTACAATTCCAGTTTTTACGCCACCTGGATGCACCGAATTAACTCTGATACTGCGGGTTGCATATTCTAAAGCTGCCATCTTTGTAAGCCCTGTGACTGCAAACTTACTTCCTACATAGGCGGCATTTGGGGATCCTGGGGCTACCTGCAATCCTGAAACGGAGGAAATATTGACAATAGATCCTTGACCTGCTTTTAGCATCGAAGGAATGACTGATTTCATCCCTAAAAATACACCATCACTATTTACAGCCATTACCTTTTTGTATTCATTGAAATCAAGATCGGCAACATTGGCAAATTTACCGGCGATACCGGCATTGTTGACCAGGACAGTAATGTTACCAAAATGCTTTTCAGCCGTTTCTACTATTATTTTCCATCCATCTTCGCTGGTAACATCGTGTTTTATAAAAATGGCGTTATCTCCCAGTGATTCTGCCAAGGCAGCACCTTCCTCTTCAAGCACATCAGTGATGATGACTTTCGCTCCGTGCTCAACAAATAACCTTGCGTGAGCTTCTCCCAATCCTCTTGCACCACCTGTTATGATGGCAACTTTATTTTCTAATCTTTTCATTTTTAAAAATTTTACTCTAGTTAATATTATTTCTACTGTCTGTCCGAGTTTTATTTTTACTACTCGTGAGCTTAGCAGAATTCTATACTCTTATGTCGTGCAAAGTTATAGATAATTCACTATCAATTGTATAGTCCTTTCCTAAAGGAAAGTCGATTTTTAATTTAGTATGAAAAAAAAACATACTCTCTTATTCAATAGATTAATTTCACTTTCCTTTAGGAAACTACTATCTTTTAGTTAGTTATTTTGATGTAATTTTGTAAAGTGTAAAAATGGTTTGAATACTACTTCAGAAAATATTGTACTCCATTAACACATTTAAATAAATCACCAAGTAATATGGGTACTAGAAAAAAATTAAAACTTGCCGCCATTATCGAAGGTACAGGTTGGAATCATACCGCTTGGCAACATCCAGATATGCCGGCAGACGCTAGTGAAAATATTGACTTTTACGTTCAACAGGCCAAACTTGCAGAAGATGCAAAATTTGAAAGTTTATTTTTGATTGATGTAAGCCACGTAGGACCAGGAAATATTCCGCATTATCTGAGTATGTTCGAAGGCGTTTCTATAATGTCTGCTTTAGCGATGAAGACCGAACGAATAGGACTTTCTATGACGGCTTCAAGTTCTTATACAGATCCTTATAATGTAGCGCGTCAGGTCCTGTCTTTAGATAAAATAAGCCGAGGAAGAGCGTCACTGAATGCCATAACTTCCAATCCGGGAGGGATGGTCAATTTCAGTCGGGGTCACTTGTCGAAAGCTGATCAGTATCCTATGCATCGCGAGTTTTTAGAAATTATAAGGAACTTATGGGACACCTATGAGGATGATGCATTTGTAAGAGATAAAGAAAATGGATTTTTTTTAAATCCACAAAAAATGCATCTTACGAACTACAGAGGAAAATATTTTTCCGTCGAAGGACCGCTGAATCTAAGCCGATCCGTTCAGGGAAGACCTGTATTATACACCGCAGGAAGTTCGCCAACATTTGTTGACATTGCAACGACTTACACAGACGGTGCATTCATAGGAGGGTTCTCGTTGGAAGAAATAAAATATACCGCAATGGCACTGAGAAAAAAATTGGATGAGAAGAATAGAAATCCTGACAATTTTATCATAGCAACTTCGCAAAATCCAATCGTGGGACGAACGGATGCTGAAGCGCATCAAAAGTATATGGAGCTGACTGCATTGAATCCCTATCAAAGAATTCCACCACCGCTGTTTTTGGGATCTGCCGAAAGAGTTGCTGATGAAATTCAAAATTGGTACGAAATGGGAATTATGGATATGCTGATGATCAAACAGGATCATCCGTACGGTCTCAGAGACTTTATCGAATTGGTAGTTCCTATTTTACAGGAACGAGAAATTTTCCATACTGATTATGAAGAAAAAACACTTCGGGGAAACCTTGAGCTTCCAAAACCAGCATTCAGAACAAATTTTTAAACAAGAAATATATTCTCTCAACATTAAGTAATAGCAGAACTATCCACTATCTTTTTGTTAACTACTATCAATAATAAAGGTTCAATTTATAACTTTGCATTGATTTATGGGGTAATAGAAGAAGTATTATTATGAATGTTATTTAACAAATCAAAATTCCGAAAAATGAAAAAACATATCGCTTACTCCATTTTAGAACTAGCCGTCGTATCAGAAGGCAGCACATTCAGAGAGACAATACACCATTCACTGGAATTGGCCAAAGTGGCAGAAACAAAAAATTATAAACGCTATTGGTTTGCGGAACATCATAATTCGGCTTCGGTAGGCAGCAGTGCAACTACTGTATTAATAGGTTATGTAGCTGAAAATACCAGCAAAATAAGAGTAGGATCCGGTGGAATTATGCTGCCCAATCATTCGCCATTAATCATAGCAGAACAGTTTGGAACCCTCGCTCATCTTTATCCAAACCGAATTGATTTGGGTTTGGGAAGAGCTCCCGGTACAGATACATTGACGGCACAAGCAATCCGATCCGACTTTATGAAAGCTGCACAATCTTTCCCTTCAGAAATCGAAAAAATCGAAAATTATTTTTCAAAATCAAATAGCAAAGGAAAAGTAAGAGTACCCATAGCGGAAGATGCCAATGTTCCTATTTACATTTTGGGATCAAGTACCGACAGTGCACACTTAGCGGCTCAAAAGGGATTGCCGTATGCATTTGCAAGCCACTTTGCTACCAACCATTTGATGCACGCCTTAAAAATCTATCGTGAAAAATTTCAACCTTCCGAAATGATGGAAAAACCCTACACGATTGCCGGTGTTAATGTGATTGTTGCAGATACTGATGAAGAAGCACAAAGGTTGTTCACGTCACTGATCAGAATGTTTTTCGGTGTTTTGACTGGAAATTCCCAGCCTTTGCATCCACCTACAGAAATGACCGATGAACTGAAAGACATTTTCCATCATCCAAGTTTGCATCAGATGCTGAAATACTCCTTTGTGGGCACTAAGGAAACCGTAAAAGAACAGACAAAAGCGTTTCTGGAAGAGACTCAAGTTGATGAACTTATTATGGTATCAACGATTTATGATATCACTGATAGAATTAAGTCTGCCGAACTGTTTGCTGAAGTAATGGAAGAAATCAATACGGTAGAAATCTCCAGCTAAAATTGACGTAACATTAAATAAAAAAACTAAAATAATGGCACAAAAAAAAATACATTGCGACTGTCTGGATACCATAAAACCGGTAAGAGACACCTTAGACGTCATTAATGGAAAGTGGAAAGTCCCCATCATCATATCAGTAGGTGTTGGTAATGAACGTTTTACGGATATTCAGGAAAGTATTCCCGGAATTACACCGAAAGTATTAGCGAAAGAACTTAAGGATCTTGAACAGCATAAACTGCTGAAGAGAATTATTATTGATGAATATCCAATAAAAATATCGTATCAACTCGAACCTTACGCTGACACTCTGACCCCGATTATTTATGCACTTAAGGATTGGGGAATAAACCATAAGAAAAAGGTGATGCAGTAATTTTATTCAGGCAAGAATTTTAAACTACAAATCCATAAAGAATTTCAGAACCATTCTATACTCCGGATTGTTTCCTTATTTATTGGTAATGGCAGGATTTATATTTGGTGACAGAATCATGGCAGTAATTTGAAAATAATTAAAATAGAGGTTTTATACTAATTTGAAAGGACAGTTCGGATATGTGTAGATATTGGAACTATATAGATATTGGAACCATCTTGAAATAAAGTGAAAGCACGCCGCTAAAGGAAGACTAAATTTATTTGTTAGCCACGGTGGTTACTCATCTACTGGTACAATCGTCCAGCCTGCTTCCCTAAATTTTTCAACATCTTGTGCTACACTTTCTCGTCTTACAGCAAAACAAAGAAAATCCGTGGGCCGCGAAAAACCTACGTACATCATTTTTAATGTTTCATTCGACCTTACTTTGTTTAAATGAGAAAAATCCTGCTCCTGAAAGAATAAAGGATTTTTGCCAATAAAATCCGGCCTTTTCCTTGTTCCCTTGACAAACACCTTTAGCTTTGAAAGCTCGGATGTATGGTAATCCGTCTCTATATACATAGTTGCACAATGCGTTTGCCCCTTTACTGAATGTACTGATCCTAACTTAACATAAATATCTTCATCTTCGATATTTTTTGGCACTATAATTTCAGCAAGATTGAAGTTAAATTCCCTATTAATGAATGTTGTAGAGCTTTCAATATTAAAATTTTCAATTAAATTGGGAAGCTTATTTCTAATAAAATCGGCGTAATCGTTAAATACAGCCTCATAATCTTTTTCAACAACTATTGCGTAACACCAGCTAAAAAGTTTCTGATTGAATGCACTATAGTATATTTCTCCCTTGCTCTTGATCAGTTGAATCAAAGAAGATTTACGAAATTTTTTTGCAGAATCACCAAGTGGATTAACTCCCTCAATTCGTAAAATTCTAGTGATTCCATTCAATAAAGATTTACGGACAGCTTCAAAAGTTGGCTTGTTGCGGTCAAACAAAAAAATATACTTCCTTAAACAATCAAAATCTTCCCTATTCTGCTTAATCTCCTTTGAATATTCTGGAAAAAGCTTTCTAAGATGCCATCTTTCAGAGACATCTTCCTTGTCGGTTGTCCAAGCAATGATATGAAATCCCCTCTCAATATTCTTAGCATTTTGATGTAGTCCAAAACTCTTAATAAGTTCGACATATTTTCCCTTTAGTTTCGTAGCGTCAGTTTCGTTACGATAAATAAGTAGATGCGGTGAAATTGATCCACGTCCAGAAGCACCCACCACCCTATACCCAGCACTTCTATTCAGCACGAAACCATCAACCAATGTACCAATTACTGGTGTCAATCGATGTGAGTTATTCAGGCTTAAATCGGCAGGAAATCTTTCAGGATCACTCTCGTTCCTAGTTTTCCAGACAGATTCACATTGTAAGGAAGAACTTGAATAAATTGCCTGATTTCGATCTCCAATCCTTTGAATAATTGTATCAGAATCTACTGTGAAAAAGATATCTTCTATCAACTTTACCTGATCCATATCAAGATCCTGCATTTCATCAATAAAAACATATCTAAACCTACTTTGTAAAATATTCTTGAGATCAACGGAACTAGGAAGATTTAGGTATCGTTTTGAGATATCGAAACTATCTCTAAATGATAGAATGCCCTCTGATAAGAGACCTAATTTCCATTTTTCCAGCTCAAGATAATAATCTCTGTTAGTACCAGTATAAGTCATTTTGGAAGTATTACCTAGCTTAACCTTTCTTTCATCAAGATCATAAGTACAATCCTTGAGAAACTCTAAAATATTATTTTCCTTTTCTCTTGATGTCCCTACAAAACCTCTATTTACCAAACCGAAGAGTTTATTTTTGAGGTTAGGTGGATTTTGCCCCTTTGCAGAATACTGAAGTTTTTTAAAAAAGGTATCAACCTCATAGTGATACATCTCATCGTCATTCTTGTGGATATAACTACCATACAGCTCAAAACAAGCCTGATTAGCCACAAATTTGTTAGTAAAACTCTGGATTGTCCCAACAAAGTTAGGATATGTAAATAGCTGTGGGCATAAAGGCTTTAAAACTTTTTCAATCTCTTGGATCGCATGATTTGTATGTGAAAGAACCAAGATGCCACGATTAGGCTCAAAAGGCATCTGTTTAGCCATGCAATATAATTTAGCTAATAAGGCTGTAGTTTTTCCACTTCCGGGTACTGCCAATAAGTCAACAGTTTCCATGTTTACAATAAATGCCCTTCTCTCCGCATCAAACAGCTCCCCGCCGATTAAAATCTCTTCGGCATTTCTAAGGTGTAAAAGATCAATTCTCATAGTCATGCACATGTTTTATAGCATTCACTATATAAGAAAGATATCGATCATTGAAAATCTGCGCAGCTGTTATAGTTTTATCACTATTTAACAGATCAGCAAAAACATTCATAACCGCAACTTTATCAATTGGAGATGTCCCAGATGTCTTGGAAAGTTTCTTAATAAACTTTGCCTTAAATGAAGGTTTAAAGGATCCATTTTCCTTTTGGAATTCTTCTGTTTTATTGTGCACCTGCAGAAGCGCTTCCATAAATATGTTGGACAAACAAGACTTATAAAGACACCATTCTAGTGTCCATTCTATTGCGATGTTTAATATAACATCTGTAGACTTGAGTTCGCGTTTTAATACATTAATATTGCATAATTTATTTTTGAAGGTCTTGTCTTCTTTAAAAAAAGACTTAAAAACACCAAATTCATCAGGTCTATTGTCCAGATCAGTGATAATTGCAATCGGAAAATTCATTTTACCCTCATCTGCACGCAAAAATATTTTCGCAAAATGAAGGTAAGCAGTCGAAGCTACATTAATAACAGAGATTTCTTTTCTGGCAAGATCCATTCCCAATTTAATTGCCAACGTAGGAAGAAGTATTTCTTCAGACCAACCTTCGACGATTATATTTCCCTTAGAGAAGAATAGGTTACTTTTTGTGACATCCAAAAAACGTTCTAAATATCTATAGTCCTTAATATCTAATTTTGTTTTTCCTTCAGCAAGCGGGAAAACATCATTGTTTTTGCATATTATAATTTCTTTGAGATCTGCCTGCGAGGTAATATTGGGGCTATGGCTGGTAAGAATATATTGGATCCCCAATTCTTTCTTCAAACGATTTATAACTTTGAGCTGAGCCTGCGGATGTAAATGGGCTTCAAGCTCTTCTACCATACACAGTTTCAAGCCGTTCCAGTCCGTCTTCCTGAGATGGAGTAATTCTGCCGCCATAAACAGTCTATTCATAGTTCCCAAACCCAAATTTTTGGCGCCAATTATTCCCAGCGACATTTTTTCTAAAATATTAGTAATCTTCGTCGATCCGAAATCAAACACAGACTCAGAATTTATGCCTATGAACGAAACAATGAAATCATCCACAACTTTTTTGATATTTGTATGATACCCAATTTGTTCATCTTCAAATTTATTCCTTATCTGCTCACTAGTACCTTCAAAAAGTTCTTCGAACTCATGCATTCCATTTTCCTGTTTTTGTTTAAACTCTTTGTGCTCCTTCAAAATCTGGGACAATCTTGAATTCTTCTTCGCGGCAAGCTCATTATCTGCATCCCGTAAAGCCTTAAGGTATGTACATTTGAGATATTCTTTAGCTTCCGCTGTCAGCGCATTTCCTACCCTGTCCATACCTGCCTTTACGTCAGCTGGAAGAATCTTTCCATCCTTATATTGAACTTGATAGATAAGATGGAGTTTCGGTCTCCTGACCACCTCTTCCCTGCCTGCATTATTCATGACCTCATCCTGATTTCCACACCATTCAATAAAATTAGACGCTTCAGCATTGGTAATACCTGAAAACTCAAGTTCTATTCTCAAAATAGATGAAATCTGCCCGCCTTCACTATAAAAATCACCTTCTTCAACTTTTATCCATTCGTACGCATGTGTTTTTAAAACAAGTTTTATTGCATCAATGATAGCTGATTTTCCTGAGTCATTTTCCCCAATAAGTATGTTCATTCCGCTATTAAAGGGTACGGTTAGATGTGGAGAGTTTAAATCAAAAACTGGACTTCCATATTTTCTGAAATTCCAAAGTTTCAAAGAAGATATATACATGTAGAGTCAATATGGTCAAAGTGAAAAAATACAAAAAAAAAATAGAATTTTATAACTAGCTGACGATTAAATAATCCAAATACGGAAACCCGTAAATTTTTTAGCAAAAATTGTAGTATTTTTATGACCATATTGGCAAATTTTCAATACAGCGAACAGGTTAATGCAGATAAAACTATCAATCAAACAAAAATTATTATCAATGAGATATTTTTTTAAATTTGTGGATGACCATACTAGAATAACCTATATAAATAATCAGTAGGTTTAATACATATTACTAAAGCCGATAATATCTATGGTAAGTATTTTAAAGAATAATGAAAAATTGACTCCTTATTCATTCTACACAAGATTTTTACGGGATGTCGCACTGAACATCAAGGCAGAACAGGACATCACATTTAAGTTAGTGGAAAATGGGGACGCTCAGATATATGATTCAGTGTATAACATTGAACCCATAACTATTCCCCTATTGCTAAGTCTCATTGAACAGCTAAGCAAACATTACAAAAAACCGATCAACTTATCATTGTATAATAATCAGGCAACAAAACATGTACTCAACTTTTTATACAAAAGTGATTTCTTCTATGTTGCTGGAAATAATAGAAATCCTTATCACCCATATGGTAGGAACATACTAAACTTCAAAGAAGAATACCTGGGCGACTTTATTAACAAGAGACCACGATCAGAACACCGTGTTCGTTTTTACTCACTACTGGAAAATAATCTCCAGCAAAAACTCGATGAGTTCACAAGGGAGGACGACAAAAGGGATTATTTAATTTCTGAATATAGCTATATTGTAAGAGACCATTTTCAGGACCTTTTATTTGATAATGCCAATACTGCTGACAAAATTGATATTTATGTTGAGATCTTATCCGAATTAATAACCAACGGAGTATTACATTCAAAATCAAACACTTTTGCTCTTATGTTTGTCAACAAATTTGCAACTAAGTTTTCAATATCAGACAATGGTATAGGACTAGTTCAGTCCTTGAAAACAAAGGCAGCAGATACACTTTACAAGCCTCAGGAACTAATTCAAAGATTACAGTTAATTAAAATCTTAAATGTCAATTCCAAGATTCTTGAGAATTTTGATTTTATTATTGAAACACTTTATTATTCTTGCCTAAAAGACAGGAGAGGATTATTTGATCTCATGCTTTCGGTAGTCCTGAATTCAAATGGTTACTTCCGGTTACACTGTGACAATTCTCAAATTATCATCTCAAGCCGCATGCAGAAAGAGCTAAATGACCTCGCAAATCTACGGAACCAACTCTTTCAAATACACCGAAAAATTTTAATAAATGACGTGACTACAGAATCACAATTACCTTATATGCTGGAGCTAAAAGCTTCAATTTTAGATCACTTTGTTCTGTTGTACGAGAACATCTGCAATAAATATAATGATGACTACAAATATTCTTCCATAAGATTTTTCAATGTAAAATTTCGAGGTGTTCACATCGAAGTAGAAATACCCAACAGTTAAGTATGATAGTTTCGCAGATAAAAAAAGCAAACATGTTATACTTTAGTTTGCATGCTGAAGAAGTTTTCACTTCCAATTATAT
>Ga0065714_10064833_pt1 | contig 17507 bp, 28 predicted proteins | sample MisRhiReplicate2_FD_59101 | JGI IMG/M metagenome (GOLD analysis project Ga0065714, IMG submission 59101) | Miscanthus rhizosphere microbial communities from Kellogg Biological Station, MSU, sample Rhizosphere Soil Replicate 2: eDNA_1 v2... | ecosystem: Host-associated > Plants > Roots >...
ACAACTTCGTTGTCGGCATCTCCTGGGAGCCGGCGCGCGTGGTATCAGGGTGATGCGTTGGAGTATTTGAAAGAACACGGTCATGAGTATGACGCGGTTCATGCATCGCCTCCATGCCAGGCGTCATGCGCGTTGACTAAGGGTACTAACTGGGGTAACAGTTACGTGAATCTGATTCCTGATACTCGTGAGTTGTTGGCTACGTTGTCAGTTCCTACTGTGATTGAGAATGTACAGGGTTCTGATTTGCGGCGTGACCTGGTGTTGTGTGGTGAGATGTTCGGTTTGGGTGTTATCCGCCATAGGTATTTTGAGTTGTCTGGTTTTGATTTTGCGGCTCCGGCTCATGTGAAGCATAGGGGTAGGGTTGCCGGCTGGCGTCATGGTGAGTGGTTTGATGGTCCGTATTTTGCGGTGTATGGTGACGGGGGTGGGAAGGGGAGTGTTGCTGAGTGGCAGGCGGCGATGGGGATTGATTGGACGGGTAATCGTAAGTCGATTGCGGAGGCTATCCCGCCGGCGTATGCGGAGTATGTTGGTAGACAGATTTTGACATAAGGAAACCCCCGGTACATGTACCGGGGGTTTTCTAGTTACTGACTGTGGTTTGGCTGGTGGTGGTGGTTCCTGGGGGTTGTGCTGTGTTGTGCATGAGTCTCCATTGTTCTAGGGAGACGATGCGGAATTCGTGGAGTGATAGTGTGGTGGTGTGTTCGCCTATACTCTTTTTGGTTTCTTCGTGTAGGCGTTCGTTCTTTTTGAAGTTGTGTAGGACAAAGGGGAAGAGTAACCCTGTTGTCAGTAGCGTGGCAATCCCCAATAGCATGTTGATATCTTGATCAGTCATTCGAGCTTGGCGTATTGGGGATTGCCAGGGTCGGAGTGGAGATAGCGAACGCGGCGGTGAGTACGTTGACGATGACCTGTACTGAGTCGTCAGGAATCAGTCGGAAGAACTGCGCGGCGACTACAAGTGTGAGAGCTACCTTGTAGAAGTAGGAGCGTACTTTGGGGTCAGCGATGTTCATTGCTTACCACCTGATCAATGTGTGTGACGATGTTGTGTATCTCGGTGTGGTTCGGGGCCATGTACTTGATCTTGGTTCTGAGTGTGGTGTTGATGGGGTTTCCGTTGGAGTCGAGGCCGGCGACGGGCATATCTAGGACGGCGTTTGCAATGTCGTCAATATCGTTGGTTGTCAGGACTTTTGCGTGTTCATCGGTGATTACACCGTTCACGCGGTCGGCGGCGTTGAGTAGTCGCGTTAGTTGATCGTCGGTTACGTTAGTCAAGTCATTCTCCTGGATGGTAGTGGATTGTGCGTTGATGGTTGGCGCTATGACGGGGGTGTTTTCTACATCTTCCGTCCACCCGCGATAGTAGAGTGTCATTCCGTAGTATGCATAGTATGACATGAGATCGTCAAGTGATGTGTGGTGATGGGCGCGGTTGGCGTAGTCGGAGGTGGAGTACACGGTACCGTCAGGGGCCATGAGCGCTACGTGTCCGTTCGGTTCGGAGCTTAGCGCGAAGTGTACCGGGAACCACACACCGGATGGGAAATTGAAATCCTCATGCCGCGCCGTCGAACCGTACCATGCGTCAGTTGCCGAACCGTATACAGCTTCAACGTTGAACGCGTCATTGACGTATTGCAGGCACCATCCCGCTTTACAGGGAACGTCAGGGTTTGGCGTTATGAGTTGTTGCATTAGTTTCCTCCTGCGGTGATGGTGGCTTTGATTTCGTAGGTGTTGCCTGTTATGGAGTTTTGCCAGAGTAGGGTGAGTATGCCGGGTGGGAGTACGGTGTTCATGAAGATTTCCGTTTCGCCGTTGGGTCCGGTGACGGCGATGTGTGTTGATGTTACAAAGTTCACGAACGCGTTACCCGATTCATCAATGTAACGATACCCGAAGAATCCTTTGACAACTGCCGGCGCGAATGATGACGAGATACGGATACCGTGCGTGCCGCCTTTGGAGGCGAACGCTTTACCGAACTCTACCTGTTGTGAGACTCCCCACGCGGTGAGTGCTATGGACGAGTTGTATCCTACGTCGGACTGGGTTACCCCGTCGGGGATGGTGCGGTTGGATGCGTAGACTTGTAGCCCTGGGTTAGGGAACTGCGTCAGGGAAAACTGCAGCGTCAGGTTCCGGGCTTTGACTGTTTGCGCGAGGTAGATTGTTGCCGGCGCGTGGGTGATGACGTAGGGCTGGGACGTGAAGATGGTCCCGCCTGCGTTCACATCAGACCATTGCAGGGTGAGCAGGCAGGGGTTTTGCACGTAGATAGCGAGCATCACTGACGCGTACTTGGTGAAGTCCATGTAATCCGTTGGTGTACCGAATACTTTTGGGACGACGCTGAATTGTCCCGCTCCCCATCCGGTACCCTGCAATTGCCCGTTGTAGATAATATCGCCAGTGAGGACGTTGGGGATTCCGCCGTTAAGCAGGGCGAGGGCGGTTGCTGTTGCTACGTCGGCAGGGTTCACTGGGTTAGCAGTGTCGGTGCTGACTGTGATGGGGATTGACGTTGTTACGCCCGTATCAGTGCAGGCGTAGCAGGGCGCTTTGTCCGTTGTCCATTGGAGGGAGCCTAGCGGTCCGATACGGATACCCGTACCGGGCGATACGCCAGGGGTTGACGCTACCCACACCGCATTCACAGTATCGGTGTTGTAGAGTGTCGCGTTGACCTGTAACGCGACGTTTACTGTGGTGACGGTGTTGGGGGTTACGGGGATGGTCTGCTGAGTCATTAGAACGCCCGTTCGTAGCGTAGCTCTATTTGATAGATACGAATATCATTCGCCGTTGTGTCTGTCCCATCCACGCCGTTACGACTTAACGTGACAGGGACTACCTGCCCTGGGTTACAGGTAGCGGTAAACGTGAACGTGGTTTGACTCAGCGTGTTAGCTACACCTGCTACAGCTACTACTACCGCCTGTAGTTCCGCCGCTGTAGCTACGGTGGTACTTCCTCCTTGGATGCCGGGTTTAGCTCGCGCTTCCAGTCGTACATTCCCAGTCGTTGCAGGCGAATACCAGAGTACGCGGATACGGATAGGACGACTATTTGCGGCATCTGATGGAACGGTTACATTTCCCATCCAATCAGTCTTGACGGATTGGAGCATCTTGTAAATAACCTGATCAGCTGTTGCGGTGGGAGCGATTACGGTTGCACCCTGTTGAACGTAGCGCGCTGGTATCTCTACAGAGTTTAGGTTGGTGGTACTTCCGGAGCGGTCGTCTTGAATCAGTTTTGAGCGGTCAGTGACGACGACGTTTGACATACGGATAGCGTTGATACCTACCGCGTTACCCGCGTGAATGAACGCTGACGTGGGGTTACCGTTCATTGACACGTTCGAGAGTAAGAGTTCTCCCTCTGTCATATCAATGAAGTACGGGACAACGGCGTCGCCGTTCACGACAGGGTCTGCCCACTTGTTACCGCTAAGACTGGTATTACTGATCTTAGTAGGACGGGATGGTTGTACAGCCGTACCCTTCATCTCGATATGGGGTGCGGTACATGACGGACCTAGGTGTAGGAATGAATCGGACAGGTGAAAGTCACCTACCCTATCCAAATCAATAAGTGGGTATGCGCCGTCGTTCCGTTCCATTTTGCAGTTGGTGAGTAGTACCGCTAGTGTCCAGTCTTGCCCCGTTGCGTAGGATGAGTCGTTGGATGTGACGCGTAGATCAGTACCGGAGTTCCCTTCCCACTCACAGCCCACCATATGGATAGTGTTACCGCCCGCGCCGGTAGCTACCAACGCGCCAGGGGAGTCTAGAAGTACAGCGGGCTCTGTACGTCCGGTGCCGAGACCTTGGAAGTAGTTGAAATTCATGTGGGAGTTGAACCACTCGGAAGCGCGGAGGCCGATACCCGTGGTGTTGAAGATTCGACAGTTGTTGATGTAGCTGTCTGAAATTTTGACGAGTTCCACTAACAGACCGGCGTTACCTTTACCGTTGAACTCGATATGTTCAAAGGCAATGCGGACGCGTCCGCTGGAATCGTACCCGCCGGAAGTTCCCACGGCGCGAATGATTTGCCCGGTAAAAGTTCCTTTACGGCGTAGTCGGGTACCGCGTACGCCGGTAGCACCTACCGCGTTGATATCGTCGCCTACAAGCTTGATTTTCGGTCCCGCTGGAATATTCACGGTGGTAGAGAAACCGTAATCGCCGGCGGGGATGTAGATGGTTACCCCCGCGCCGGTAGTGGGGTATGCCGCCGCCGCTTCATCGATGATCGCCTGTAGGTATGGGCCGTTATCGGTTGATGATGTATTGGCGTCAGCTACCATTCCGCGCGACGTTGCAAGGACGATTCCGAACGCCTGGGTAACTGGTAACGTAACGTTCGCTCCGGATCTAGACATATCGTTTCTCCACGGTGTAGATGTTTCCGTCAACGGTACCGGAAACGATTTGGAGGAAGATGGCGCGGGTTGTTTCGATGGGGAGTGTGAGGAAGTCGCGTGCTGATTCGCCTGGGGCGAGGGAGATGGTAATTACAGCGCTGTTGCCCACGTCGAGACCGTCGCGGAGTGTAATTACAGCGGGTGTAACTCCGGTTGTTTCGCGTACACTCCACCCGCTGATGTGGGCGGGTGCGGTGACGATTGCCCCGGACGCGCCTGGGATGGTGCGGGCAACGGCTACGGTGTATTCGCCGTGGACGCCGGTTTTGTATTTGCCGGCGTTTTGGTTGAGGTAGTCGTCCTGTGCTCCGGTGTTGTGGTATCCGGTGAGTTCTTCCGGTTCTGCGTAGACTCCTTCTACGGCTGACTGGATCTGATGGTTGTCCATCGTGGACACACCATAGAACGATAGGTCGTTGTCGTTGGTCTGATCGGTGGGGTACTGGGACGGGTCATTGCGGTCTGTCATTTCACGCTTTCCTTTACAAGTTTCATGGCATCATTACGGAACAGGAACAGTACAGCCATGAGGCATAGTATAAACCCCAGGGTGTACAGGCCGATGCGTTGCCAGTTTCCGGCATCTGATACCCAGTTTTTGAGTGTTTCGAGGGAGGTTACAACTTTGGTACCGGTCTGGTAATCGTTCACGATATCCCCGGCTAAGACCATGTTCCCGGTATTGGTTCCCGGTACAAGGTACCCGAGTAAACCTATCTTTGGTATGACCATGTGTTGCGCTGCGCCTGGGTTCTGCGTCATGGTGTTCACACCGATACCGGCATCATTGAGTACTACGGCGATGTGTGTTGACGGGGTGAACGCGCTCTTACCCCACACGGCAAGCCATCCGGGCATGGCAATGGCCGTACTCTTTGCGCGCGTGTACCCTGCAATGTCGGATGTCCAGATGTTGCCGGCGTACCCAGGGTACGGGCCGGTATCCGTGGACAGGGAACCTCCCAGTGCCACGCGTGCGGAGTAGTCCTGACAGAGTGCGACGCATTGACCGTCGCCTATCTCGCGCCCCTCAACGTCGTCAACCCATTCGGAGAGGTTCACTTGACCAAACCTTTGGTAGCGATGGACGTTGCAAGTTTGACCGTCTGATTACCTGACAAGAGTTTCACAACAGCTATCAGGATGATCACAGACCCGAGCGCAAACAATCCAATGCGTTGGAGGTTCCCCGGGTCCATGATCCACTTGATCGGGTCAACCACTGTTTTACTCCCAGTTTCGTAATTCGCTGTAGTACCGGTGAGTGTTGCCGCTATCTGATCCGCAAGACTCAACTGTGCGGCGTAGTTGGAACCGTCACTAAATGCGGAACGCTGTACTGACTGCGCCGCCTGGGGAATGGTCATACCGCTACGGGTAGCAATCTTGGACAGGGCATCATAGAAGAGGTTCGCTGACGTTTCAAGGTTCATCAGATCAGTGGCGTTACCCCAAATCCCTACCTGCTGTTGAAACACCCCAACGGACATATGATCCGAACCAACTGAGTCGTGGGGGATGTTCATCGATTCCGGAACGTTCTGGTTAGCGTAGTTCTGCAAATTCGACTCAGCGAGCGCTACAGCTAACGCCGTACGAATGTCGGCATCGGACATGCCACGCGCTTTACCAACGCGGATAATGGTTTCCGCGTTGGCAAGCTGTCCCGCCGTCAGACCAAGATCGGCCATCAGCGCATGAACATTTTCAGCATAGGATTCTTGGACACACTTTCAAGGATCGGACCAACCTGGGGTGCGAGTTCAGTCAACAGCTTGTCAGCGCGCACCGCTACCTGATACAGGTACTCTATCTTTTCAGAGTCGGTCATGAGCGGTTCACCGAAATCCTCCCAGCTATGAACGCCGAGATGGCTATCCATGTAAGCGCACTCAAAGTCCGGTCCGCTATCACCGCATTCCGTTGCAGTACATTTCTTACTCATGAGTGTCCTTTGTTAGCGTGGGTCTGCGGCGAGTACCCAGTGATGGAAGAAAGAGAGGCTACCAAAAATAATCATCATGATAATGAGTGCGGTAGCGTCTTTCATGAGTATAGCGAGCGTCACGCCAATAATGATAGCCAATGACCCAACGGTCACGTCAGCATCCATCAACTGTTGACGTACTGTTGTGTCAAAGTCCGGGGCACCGCGCACGTCAGCGAGTGACGGCGCGGTGTTACCCCACACTTTCCAGAGTTCAAACGCGGCCAAACCCACGACGGCGGCGGCGGCCTGGGGTTCATACTTTTGCACTAGTCGAGCCACTTCAACAGGGGCAGGTGCGGGATAACAATCCTCTGCCCCGGGTACAGGACATTGCTGTTCTGTATCACTGTGGTGTTTGCTTGGAACAGGTAATCGTCCAAACTGTCATCGTTGTAGTACGCCTTTGCGATACTCTCCAACGTGTCACCGGGGCGCACGATATGGGTTTTCATCATCACTGGCCTGCCTTGTCATTCAGTGTGTTGTTCTGCACACCGGCGATACCGTTGGTAGGCAGGGAGAGGACGTCACCGGGTTTGAGTGCGGCGAAATTCCCCAACGCTTCCACCCACGTAAGAACGGACAAGTTGTTCTGCTGAACCAACCTCTTGTCAATGGGGTTCACCCTGCCGTAAAACATCTGCATAATACTGTCCAACGTGTCACCCTGCTTCACCGTGTACAGGTGCCCCGTAGAGGGCGCTGTGACGGGTGCAACGATACCCTCCGGCGGGGAACCGTATTTCTGCAACGCAACGTTGATAATACTCTGCTGCGTCGGTGTAAGGGGTTTCCCTGACAGGTAGTTGCTGATTGCCTGGGTAACGTCGGACGGCGGCGAACCAGCGGCAATCAGGGAGTCGGTGGTGTTGCGTGCCCACTGCGCATTAGTGGTGGACGCGGGTGCGGCTTTTTCCGCCTGATTCACCGAACCGTTATACGTGTTGGTGCCGGGCATCTGCCCCGCACTGGACATGCCGGAACCAACTTCTGTAATGGGCGTGACCGGTGAAGAGGTACCTACCTTGTTCTTCCACCAGTACACGCCATAGGCGGCGACAACGACGATGGCGGCGTACCCCCACAACGGGAGCGGTCCTACCTTTTTACCGACACCCTTGGTTACACCATCGGGGATAGCTTCACTCATACCGCACTCACCATTGCCGCGTCGCTAGCCTGCTGTGAGAAGTACTGTGCCTGGGACTGGAAGTATGCGGCGTGAATACCCGCCGCAACATCCGGCCCACCACTGACGGGACCGCCGTAATTCGGATTCGGTTTGTACAAGGCGGCGCGTTCACCCGTCCACCGGTCGCCGTCAACGCCGGATACCGGCCCGGTGGACTGAATGAGGCGGTTTGTTCCCACCACTTCACCGCTGTTGCGCGGGGCAGACAGGGACGATGAACCAACAGAGGGCGCGAGTTCGGAATACGTCGGTGCGATACCGGGATCATTGTTGAATCCCAGTTCATACACTCCCGCGTATTCGGGGTTGCCGGCCTGGAAAACTTCGGCCGTATTTGAACGGTACTCGGACGGCCCATCTTCCACACCATGAAATTCCGGGTACGACACTTCATCAATGTCGGACGCGGTGGGCAGGTCGAAATGGTCACGCGGGTATCCGTATTCGCTACTGCGCGCCGTGGACGGCAACGCGGTAGCGAAAAGGTTTTTAGCCATGGTGAATTAGCCTCCCATTGCGGCGCGAAGTCCACCGGTGAACGCGTTACCGCCGGCGTTGATAACGCCTACAGTCTGACGCCCAGGCAGGACAAGAGTTGTGACAATGGCAAGGATAACGATGGACCCCAGCACATTGAATACTTTATCTCCCAATGTTCTTTCCTTACTTGAGAATGGAGAACAGCTTAGCGCCGTTCATGAGGATTGCTGTGACGATGACAAGGTAACAGAACTTGGTAGCAACGTTCTCGTTGACCATGCCGAATGCGAAGAGGAACGTACCCAGGATGAATGCGCCGATGACGGGTTTCATTGCCAACGGTTTCTGTTCGGCGAGGTACTTAGCTTCCGCGCTGACGGCGGCGACAACCGATGTGGTAACAGCTAGTGTGGTGTATCCCATTAGACGCTCACAGCCGGTATGTAGAGATTGGGCGTTCCTTGGTAGTTGTCTGGGACTACGCCTATCATGCGGCCGGAAGAGTCAATGAGATTGTAGGTACCGGAGATATCTTTACGGGTACCCCAACTGCCCAGCATGTACCCTGGGTTGCTTCCGGATGGGTTGCCGGGGGTGGGAGGATCGGTGGTGATGTACCCGCCATCCCCCGGCGATGTGTTGTGCGTTGTTCCGTCAGGGGTTTTGACAGTTGACACTTGAGTAGCGGTGTAGTTGCTGATTGGTGCCGCCGGCTCAGTCCCGTTGATGTGTGCTGTTAGTAATGCCTGGGGCTGTTGATTTTTGTAGGCGGAGTACAGGAGGAAAACTCCAGCGCCGCCTAACAGCCACATGACCATTCCATCGTTGCTATTCACTGCCAAAACCCCTAACAGGTTACATGCGGATGTTTTTGAAAATCGCTCCACCGAACAACCACAACAGGACAAGAGCGGCAACCACAATCAGCCACGTGTGACCAACAGTCACATTGGCCGATGCGGTACCGGTAACGCTGGGGATCGGATCACCGGACAGGTGCGAATCAAGGTTCACACCAACGCCGGAACCGTCAGCCATCATTCCAGATTCCATGATGAACCTCCTACTAGATCAGGTGGGGAGTGTACATCGCCTGGGGCGAGGACGGGCGGATGGTGTTCTGGACACACAGCAGGGACGACGCGGACGCGCCCCACGGGGTGGACGCTTCAATGTTGAACGCCGTTGCCGAACCGGTGACAAGGAACAGGTTCCGGTTAGAGGAACCGTCAGCCTTGTGATCGCCCGATGCGCCCTCATTGATGAAATCAGAGAGAACAAACACGCCGTTATCCAGAGTGTTCAGCGCCGGAGTAGCAGACAGACCGCCGGTAAGGCGGTAGTCCCGCGCCATGTCAGTCCGCCACTGGTCCTTGGTTTTGTACAGCCACGGGTCGTTGTTCACGTAGAACTGGGTAGTTGACGGCCAATCAGCTTCCGTCCGCACACCCGCACTCGTGCGGAGAATGAAGATCGGGAGTCGAATGGTGTTACCCACGTTGAGAAGCTGGATGTTCTGTGCAGTGCCGGGGTTGATGCTGGGGGTCTGCGTCTGGATCAGGGAAACGGAACCGTTACCCGGTGGGAACGTCGCCTGCACTTCACCGGTCGCGGTGTTCGCTGCGGGAGCGGCCCAGTATTCCATCACGGCAGTAATTGAGACGGCGGGTGCGTTGGTCGGTGCCGTGGTGTACAGGTTCGCAATCGAGTTGAGCGAAAGCTGCAGCAGGAAGGACTGGTTTGCGGCCATGTTCTGGAGGGCGCAGAACGCGTCACGCGAGTCAACCTCGAACGGGATGACGATTTCGAACTTGAACGAACCGCCCGTTGCACCGGAACCGGTGGTCACGGAGTAGGACGGGACCGATACCGGATCAAAGGTACCGGACGCGAAGCAACCGTACTTGTTCAGAACGTACAGAACAAAACCGTCAATCGGGGAAATGAGGGAGTCGCCGTTGGCGGACAGGACGGAAACCTGCTGGAGCAGGTTGAACGGGCCGTCAGCGTTGAATGCGGTAGCGGCGGAGTTGCCGGCGGTCGTACCGGTAACAGTCAGGCGGATGTTCCGGGCAAAACCAGCGGCGGGAAGCTGAATGGGCGGGAGCGCCTGCTGCGCGGTGTTGAGGGTGATCGGTCCCCACTGACCCGCAAGGCGGGACTTTTTGCGGGATGCGCGGGTGAATGGGATGACGGGAACGGGTGCGTTCCGGGTACCCTGCGCCTGGGGCGCGGTACGTGGTGCAACGGTGGGAGCGGGAGACATGTGTTGCCCTTTCTTAGGAGAGGCCGAAGAGGTTCGCGTACGATGCGGCGAGTTTGTTGCCGTCAGCGTATTTCATCGCGAGAAGGTTGAGTGCGCCCATAATGGCGATTACATACAGTGCAACGATAACACCGTTCAATGCAGAAATGTGGAGATGCAAGTCTCTACTTCCTTTCAACTTGTGAGCGAATAATGTGGGAGTCGGTACCGCGTGTGCGGATGTAAAGAAATTCGTGACGGTCAAGAGTCTTTGCAATAGACATTACCTCTTTAGCGTCAACGCCGCCAATGTCCCCGAGTCTCTTCGCGTCAGTTTCCAGGGTAGTTTTCCACATGAAGATGTGGGAAGAGTTTGATAGAACTGAGAGCGGGAGGAATGCGGGACGTTGTGCGCCGCAAATTACCGTCGCGTCAATGGAGCGGAGTTGTTCAAGGCAGTAGGTTAGTTCTGTTTTGAGCCTCAACATCTCTGCAATGTATTTTGATTCATCTACCCAGACAGTCCACGCACGTTGTGCAACGATAAAGTCAAACGCTTCCTGAAAAGCTTTACGTTGTGCGATAAGCGTTTCCGGAATGGTCTTACGCTGAGACGGCCACAACAAATAGTTGTGGTGATAACTGCGTATTTCGCTGACGGATTCAATACGCTTGTAACCCTGTTTGAGTATCTTGTCGTACGTACTGTCAGCAGGTTTCGTACCAAACATGATGTTGTACTTGCGGTACGGCATCAGTTCAGAGAACAACGTTGTCTTACCGGCACCAGTAGGAGCGATAGCGGCAAGGTGTTCACCCTGTCTCCAACGAAACTCGCGTTTCAGTTGCTCCCACGGTGTAGGTTCCAACATGCTAGCGGACCGCCTTTACGCCGCGAAGGACAAGCCAAACGCCGCCGAGAATGAAAACTGCTCCAATGATTTTGGACTGCATTCTAGTGGTCTCCTTTCTTACTCAGTACTGGGCAGGGAAAACTTGGGGATCATGTCATGGTTGGCAAGGATCGGAAGCGCTACCCCGCCGATAGCCAAAAGCAACGGGCCGTACTTCCCTGGGGTAGCAAACCAGGTCAGGTACTTTTGGAGGTTCTTGTCCGACTTGGCGAGTTCCACCAGTTCATGAACAACGGCGGGACCGGACATGACGATGACGGTTCCGTCAACCTCATTGAGGAACTTCACGCCGGTACCGATACCGATGACGTAATTGGTTAGAAGAGTTTCAACTTCACGCGCGCCCGACCATGACTTACCCGATGTTGCGGACCTTGAGTTGGTACCTCGCGCACCTTTGTGATCGGGGCAGTATTTTGGCATCCTGCCGCGTGCCGGCTTCACCAGTGCATTGGTGCATCCCGGTTCCTGGCACGCGGCGGGAGCTTTATCTTCCGGAGTTGCTTCCGGGAAATCGGGGGCAATGTCCGATTCTTTGAGCTCAAACATTTCAGTTGCTACAGCAGTCATGGTTTAGAACCATCCCTTTTTGAAGAACCAGTGTTCGTTGTCCGGGGAAACATCCTCTTCAACCGGTGCGGTATCTTCCGGGATCGGTTCGGATTCAATGATGATCTCCGGTTCCGGTTCGGTCTGCGCGACGATTAGCGCGGTCTGCGCGTCAGCCTGGGCAATGAGCGTTGCCTGTTCCAACGCGTCCAGCCGTGACTCTATGACGGCGATGCGTCCCTCGTGGTCAATGGCTGTTTCGACAACTACTTCTGTGACAGCTTCCGGTTCGGCAGTCTCTACAACTACAACGGCGGGAACTTCCGGAGTCTCTACTACGGGATCGGGAACTGTGACTGTTACCGTCACGTCGTCCTGAGTCTCTGTCTCTACCTTATCCATTCTGAATCTCTTCCAAGTAGTAGTTGCATGAATCGTCCTTGTGATGTAGTTTTGAAATACCGGGGCACTCAAGCCGGAAGTTACGACTCAAAGGACGAGAAATCGCCGCACTTGGCGAATGCCCCGGTATGCCTATAGACTACACAGGCACGCACAGATAAACAACCGAACAACAACCAAAGGACGCGTTACCAATGACTGAAGTAGCAGTAATTCCGCAGGACAAATTCAACGTTGCACGTCTCGTTGATGCCAAGCTTCCAGAGACCTGGGATGAAATGGTCTCACTGCTCAATGTAAGCGGCATTGAGGTTGACCTCGCCGTGGACGTTCTGGCAGATGAATGGCCGATTGTCGAAAAGAAAAAACTGATCAACAAGGCGCTCATGCTGGCAACCTGGTCAGTCTCCGAACCGGGGCAGGGCGACGGCGGCGGACAGTACATCGTGTGCCGGGGCATCACCAAGGACGGGAAGCGGTTCCGCTTCGCTGACGGATCAACGGGCATCTTCAAGCAACTGGTCAACCTGACGCGGGAACGCGTGAACAACGGTTCGGCAACACCGAACGCCGGCCTGTACGTGCCAGGCGGCCTCACGGTCTCCGAGTACGAATACACCGACGACAAGGGCGCAAAGTCCAAGGCATCGACGTTCTACCTTTCCAACGCTGAATAACCCGCAATAAGTGGCGGGGCATGATCTAACACGTTAGGTCATGCCCCGCTTTTGTGTCTCAGTACCAAAGGGGTAGAACGTGGCAACACCAAAGAAACACCGCTTATGGAGTTCACTCGCTCCCAGCACCAAAGCTAAGTACAAGCGCAACGGCGTCACAGCCGCAATGTACAACAGCCCTACAAAACGCCGTGATAACGCGGACCTGTTCAAAACAGCCCAAGGTAAAGCGCCCCAATCCTACATGGTGCAACGCGCCAAAGAACTGGGCATCCAAAACGAAATCCCCAATTTCTTCGCACTGCCCCGCAAGGAGCAGGACCGCGCCGCAACCAAGTGGTTGCCGGAATTGAAGGACAGGCCGGAGCGGATCAGGCGCGCCAAAGACTGGGGCATCTCCGACGTCATGCCCTTTGGCACCCTGGATGCAACGGATCAGATTATCGCCGCTGACTTGTGGCTTGACCTGATGCACACAAAATCAGAAGTAACGGGGCACTTGAAGTCCCGTAATGCGTACCAAGACGCTAAGTTCCAACTCATGGGATTCTTGGACGATCGTGGCATGGATGATGGTTTCAGTGACGGCGACGTCATGCAGCATCTCTATGGCACGCGCATATAAAGGACGATCATGGCGGGGGTAGCTTTTGACCTACCCGAACCACTGATAACACCGGTTCACAAACTGAGACGCACTTACGAGGGTGTACAGCACTTGAAGCAGACAGGACGCTTCAAAGAGTACATGCAAGATTTCGTTGACTCAAAGAACCGCCCGTTTATCGCGTGGGACGGGGAAGGATGGACAGACACCAACGGTGAACACCGTTACATGCTGTTGCAAAACTCTTACGGGGAAAACATCTCAGCGCCGCAACTCAGCACCGATGAATGTCTACAGTTCATGTTGCAAGCGGCGGTAGATCACCCGAAACACATTCATATTATCTTTGGCGGGGGGTATGATGTAACGCACATCCTACGGGACATGCCACCGGAACGCCGGCAGGAACTGAAAGAAACGGGCGTCACCCGCTACTTCGCCAAACGTAACGGGCGGATCATCAACCGCTACAGTATCCAGTACATCCCGCACAAGTGGTTCATGGTCACAGGGTGGTCCTGGGAACTGCGCCGTAACGTGTCATTCAAAATCTTTGATGTCATGACGTTCTTTCAATCCTCATTCATGAACGCGCTCGCGTCGCGTAACATTGAAGTGTCCGACGTTATCAAATCAGGTAAAGCGAACCGACCCAACTTTACCTACCATGACTTGGATGAAATCTCGGATTACTGCCAACAGGAACTTGAGATGCTAGTCCAGCTAGCGAACCAACTCCGCACAGAGTTCCAAGAGGCCGGCGTCTACGTCACATCGTTCCACGGTCCTGGGGCTGTAGCATCAGCCGTGTTCAAAGAGAAAAAAGTCAAGGATCACATGCAACGCCCACCGTTGCACATTGAACAAGCCGCACAGCGCGCGTACTTCGGCGGACGGTTTGAACAGTTCAAAGCAGGGCATTACGACGGGAAAGTGTATCTCTATGACATTAACTCCGCTTATCCCCACAAGATACGCGATCTCCCTAGCTTGGCGGGATCATCCTGGGAGTATACGACTGAGTTTGATAATAGTCCTGGACTTTGGTTCTGTTCGCATGACGGTACAGACGCTACTGGTATTGCACCGCAACCTACACCTTGGAGAGGGAAAGGCGGCGTTGTCGGTTTCCCCGAGCAGAATACTGGTGTGTGGTTGTGGCACTTTGAAGCAGTGCACGCATCAACCGTTCACCATGGCTGGAAACTCATAACGGCCAACAATGTCAAACCGTTCGACTTTGTGGAAAAAATGTACTGCCAACGGCAGGCATGGAAACAACTAGGACTAGGGGCAGAACGTGCACTCAAGCTCGCGCTCAACAGCCTGTACGGGAAAATGGCCCAAAGGATCGGAGGATCTGAGAAGAATGGTGGAGTACCACCTTGGCACCAAATTGAATGGGCGGGAATGGTCACCTCTGCTACACGCGCTCAAATCTGGGAGGCTGTCAGTCAAGCGCCTGATTCAATTATCGCAATCGAAACAGATTCGGTTGCATCGACCGTCCCGCTAGACCTGGACATTGGTACCGGCTTGGGCCAATGGGGAGTCAAAATATACGATTGGATCACCTATGTACAATCAGGGATTTACTTCACACCTGACTACTACCACGATGAAAGCGGGGTACGTCACGGCGCTACTGGGAAGAGCGGCGAAAAAGTTAAGTCGCGAGGGATCGACGTTACCCAGTTGCATCACTCTCACGTCTTGGAGTACATGCGTGGTGATCGCACTGAACTACTGGTTACAACAAGACAGTTCATTGGGATTACCAACCCTGCAACATGGAACTACGGGCAATGGCAAGACGGAACCAAAGAGGTAAAGATCGCGGGCGCTAAGCGTATTCACATGCGAGGCAACTGTGACGCCTGTCTGGATGATCTTCCCATGGATGAACACATGCACACTCTTACGGCAAACCCAATCTACGGGTATGCTGAATCCATCAAACACCCGCTACCCTGGTTGGATAAGGATGTTTCATTGGAAGAACCGGAAATGCGGAAACTCGAAACGGAAGCAATCAGCGCATGGGAAACATCGGAACGACACACCCCAACGGACGAGACTTCGCACAAGCCTACAAAGACAACATCGCCCGATGGAATGCCAACAGCGATGATGAACGGGATAGAAGTACCCATACCATTCTAATACTCAAACCCTGCTACGAATGCGCAACACTCATACCAACAACAAAGGACTACTGTGAACGTCACAGTCACCCGTACCACACGTAAAACAGGGCAGGTACTCAGCGCAGAGTTTTCTACAGAACGGGGCGCGTACGAGCATGTACGCGCCCTGCTCCACGATCACACCAACCTACCCATGCGGTTCTGTGAGGATACAGCCGGACTCTTGTGCAGTACATCGTTCATCGTCCGACAACAACGCTACGGCCCATTCCTCTTCACCATAGTCAGGGCATAAAGAAACCCACCATCCGCCGCTACGGAGATGGTGGGTTTCTTGTATGTGGGAGGTTATGCGGCGGAAGACTCTTCCGCGTGAACCTCAACAGGATCAACCGACTTTGCCGGCTTGTCCAGAACCTTGAAACCAACAAACGCCTGAGTACCTTCCACAACGTTCTTCCCGGACCGGTCCCAAATCCGGATGTGCACGTCAAGCTGCTTTGCCGCCTTGCGGAGTTCGGACATGACCTTGGTCCCGCGCATGTCACCCGTCACCGGGATACCCATGGCCTTGTCCGAACCGATCTGCCCGCGAACTTCCTCGAGGTACAGGCTGGGAGCGGCTTCACGACCGCCCTTTTTCTTGATCGCATCCAGTGCGGTGCCTTCAAGGATGAACGGGGCAGGTGCGGGGGTTTCTTCCTCGGTTACCTGGGGAGCTTCAACTTTTGCCATGATAGTAAATCCAATCTATAGAGATGTTAGGGGAGTCCTTTGCTCGTCCTTATGAATGCAACTCTACCAAACAAAACGTTACCTATCCACTTGAATCCAAAAGACAGGTAGTACAGAGTTACCAAACTGAGTACACACGCGGCACTCTAAGTACCGTTGTACTCGTTCCGTCACAACAGTCACAGCACAAAAGAAAACCCGCCAGCCTGGGGCTAGCGGGTTCTCCTGGGTCTTACCCTACCTACCAAACAATTCCAACGGCGTAGGGACGCTGTGAGCGGCTAGGAACTTTTCGGGATAGTCTATGAATCCCTGGGGGTACAAACTGTTGACGTCTATCAGCTTGCTACCATGACGCCGTTCCAACTCTTCCAACCCGGACAACTCACTCACATGACCGGACACCATAGCGTCACGGATCGCATCGTCAGACCACACACTCTCGTTACTCAGCAATTGCCAACTCCATAACACTCATTGCCGCGCCGGCAGGAACCGGGATACCCCGGTGAAACGAGTACGTCACATGCTGGGGAAAGTCGTCCAACACAGCATGAAACATCGGGATTGGGAGCGGGTGCTCACCGCTGCAATGCTTCCCGTAACACAGACTGTTGAAACCGCCCGCGCGCTTTGCCGCCGCCTCCAAAATCCGCGTACCCATGTTACACCTTTTCAGCTAGATGATTACTCATTTTCTTCCCCATCCCCATCGTTCATCCATGAATCCAACTTGAGACCAATGCACCCAAACAAGTACATCACAACAAAGATACCGCACAACTCAAACACTTTACAGACCCTCATCCCGAATAGCCTCATTGAGCGCATCCCAGTCAATGGAATCAAATTCATCCTGGCACTGCATACACCAATGCCCCGTTGGGCCATTGCGAGTCGCTGAATCCCTGGGGCGCTCGTTACAACACGGGCAGAGTATCTGCCGTGATGGTTTACGCATGAGTTGTCCTCCCGAGTTACACACCATCTCCACTACTTCATTACCCTATGAGTGTACCACGCGCGCCGGCTCCCAGGAGATGCCGACAACGAAGTTGTTTTCTGTTATTGAATTGTGATGTTCGATTCTGATTCGCGAGGAAACGGGACAGGGCATCG
>Ga0065714_10064831_pt1 | contig 17501 bp, 14 predicted proteins | sample MisRhiReplicate2_FD_59101 | JGI IMG/M metagenome (GOLD analysis project Ga0065714, IMG submission 59101) | Miscanthus rhizosphere microbial communities from Kellogg Biological Station, MSU, sample Rhizosphere Soil Replicate 2: eDNA_1 v2... | ecosystem: Host-associated > Plants > Roots >...
GCGTGTCTCGGCTAATGATCAGAAGGCCGCCGCCGAGACGGCCATCGTTTTACGGGCTGTATCAGGTGTCGCGAGTCAACCGATCGTGTGGCCCAGTTTTTTGGTCAGCAGGGCGTAGAACTTCACGCGTGTACGAGGGTTCGCCAGCTCCGCACAGCTTTCCGACAGCGCATCGATTGCCCCTTGCTTGGTGATCGTTCCAGCATTTACCAGCGGCAGCAGCTTCTTGTCGTAAATGTACTGCAGTTCGTTGTAGTCGTCGCACTGGGCGCACGAAACCAGCGAGGCATCGCGCTTACCGCCTGGGTTTTCGTCGGTATACGAGTATTTGGCGTTGATTTCACTGATCGTGGTTGGCTTTGCCATATTCATTGCTTCCTGAGTCCGGGCAATCCTGGATGAATTCCTTATCGCCACCGGTAGCAGTGATGTGATGGCGTTCTGCCGTAAATCAAGTCCGCAGCTGGAGATATTCTTCATTTTGCCGATAACCGAATTTACGACCCGCTGATCATCTGCTCGCTCTAGCCAATGGTTCTGCTTCCCCTATGTTCGCAGTGGCACTGCGAGTAGGTGATGGCAGGTTGCTCAGCCAGATTCCAGCTCACCTGTCGATAAAGGTTGAGCCCCTCATTCGTCCTGGAGTTTTCCTCGCAGTGGATGTCCCAACCCCCAAGCCACCCGTGACTCAACCAATCCGCAAGCCCGATCATCACGTCAACAAGCGTTGGATGCACAGAATTCTCGACCGGTTATTGGACAACTGGGGTATCGAGCAAGCGTCTGCGTGGCGCAGGGGCCGGGAGTTCGGCTGGCTTGAAGGTCACACAGATGGGGACAAGGAGGGCTATGATCGTGGTGTTGAGGACGGCAAGAAAATCGTTGTACTTCACCCAGGCCCTTTGTCCGAGCCAGGTGCACCTGGGGTCAAGGAACGAACACTTTTCAAGGAGTGGAAGTTTGATATTTCGTCCGAGATAAAACAGCAGTTCGTTAACGATGTTGGTCGTATTCTGCCCAAGCACCAACAACCGTCGAAACAGCAGTGGAAAATGATCCTGTCCACCACGCCTACTACTTCAGTGGTCGCGGGCGCTGGGAGTGGTAAATCCACAACGATGGTTTTGAGGCTCCTGCTGCTGAATCACTACTTGGGTGTGGATTTTTCAAGCCTGACAGTGGTGACCTTCACAAAGGAGTCCAAGCACGACTTTGCAGGCAAAGTCCGGGAGGTTTTTGGACGTTGGGGGCGCACGATTACTGAGGAAGGATCCTTGGACATTGTCCGCACGTTCCACTCAAGGATCCTGGCGTTTACCCGCAGCATCAAGGGCCTTGAAAAAGTCCGGGCGTTTGAGTTTCTAGACAACAAAAATGATGAGGATGAAAAAGCCGGCTCCATGCTCAACGTCACGTTGAAGTCGGAACAGCTTGACCTGATGAACCGTTGCTACGACGAGCTCTATGCAGGCAACGCCGTGTTCAAGGATCTCATAGGCCATCTCGTTCGCCGATCAATCATTCTTGAGCATCTCGACCAAGATCATCCTGATGTGCTTGATCGCAAACGCAAGGCAAAGGACATGGCTGGCTTGGATCAAACTCTTTGCAACGCCCTGGAGGGGCTTTGGAGCAAAGCAGGGCGATGGCCCATCGAGGGAGTCGATCCAGCGGGTAGAGACATCACCATACTGGGGCAGACTTTTCACGCCGACGGTTACATTCCGCAGCTTGGTGCGTATGTACTCCTGGGAGTAGACAAGAACGAACCTGACGGGCTCAAAACACCTGGCCAGAGCTCGTACATGAACGCCAACGTCAAAGACAAACGACTGCTCTTTCAGGCTTTCTGTTCTTCGCCGGTTATCTACTTGAAGAGCTACCACGAAGCTGCTGGCTCCATTGAGGCCATCAAAAACCTCGCGACCAGCTGCCCGAAATTCAACTACCAAGTACAGGGCGAGCTGGGCGCACTGCCCATCATGGATGCTTTTTATTCATCTGCATCCTTTATGGAAAACCTCGGTCTGGATGTCATCGAGGCGGTTAAGAAAATGAAACTGTCGAGCGACGATCCAGATCGCCGTTTCTTCGCGGCTTTGAGCATCTTCTGGAATAGATTTCAGAACATGCTCGGGGAGATGAGTCCTCCTGTCATGACCTTCAACGCCATGTTCGCGATGTTCAGTGAACGTGGAGCGCTGAACCTTCAAGCTGTCCCCAACCATGTCCTTCAGCCCATGACGACGCTGATGATCGATGAGTTTCAGGATGTGGGCGCGAACACGATTTCCTGGGTGCGAGCGACGTTTGCAGAAATCGAGCGCCGCAATATGCGTGTGTTGACGGATGGGCCTCCCGCCTACGCATCGCTGATGGCCGTGGGGGATTACTGGCAGAGCATCTATGGCTGGCGGGGCAGTTCCCCTCACTTTTTCACCGATTTTGACAAGCAGTTCCCGTCTCCTGCTACGACTGCGGTGACGCTTCGGGACAACTACAGATCCCATCAGTGGGTCATCGACGCTGCAGAACAAATCGTCAAACGTACCGGGGGCGCTGCCGACAAGGGCGGCCTTGCGGCCAATCCTGGCGTCATGCACGACAAGGCACCGGTAAAGGTGCTTGCTCCCAACTATGGGCACCTGAAGCAAGAGGTGCTTAGGCACTACGAACAGGACGATACCATTCTCATCCTCTCCCGCAGGAGGAAGGACAGGGACGATATATCCAGTCAGCTCACTCGCCTGACCAAACGAGCCGCCGCCGAGGGCCGTGAAGACGATATCAAGATCCTCACGTATCACGCCTCCAAGGGGTTGCAGGCTGATGCGGTCTTCCTGCTGGGGGATTGTGAGGTCAAATCCTCCTCGCCTTACAAGAATGATCTCTACCGACAGGCCAAGATGGGAACCGAGGGCGACCCTTGTGGATACGATACCTCGCAGTGCCATGAAGCCCTGCGCACGGCCTACGTTGCAATCACCCGTGCAATCAAGTCCTGCTACTGGTACGTGGATCGTAAGGAGGCGAAAACGAGAGTGATGGAGAAGGCGAGCCGGTACATCGATGAGTCCGCCGACTTCTGGGAGGTCGATCAGAAGGCGCGGTTTCACGTGGCCAATATTCCTGCGAGCAAGAAACCAGGGGCCAAGCCGTGGCGGGGGCCACGATTTTGATCGTGTTGTTCGCATCTCGCATCTCGCATCTCGCTGCTCATAGCGGGTAAGGCACCATGGCCTTCGCTGGCTGCAGTCCTCAGTGAGGTCGCAGGTAGAAACTGCGTCCATTTGAAGTTGATTGCAAACGGTGCTTAAGGTCGAAGCTTTGAGGGAAGTCCACTCGCCGATGGCGGGATTGCTCACCGACGGCTTTGCTCTTGCTGTTCAGTATTGAGCAAGATCCCAGGATTTGTGGGCTTCAAGTTCAGCTGAGTTGGGTCGATACAGTCATAGGTTCACCTGCAGGTGACGCTGGTCACACAAGCGCTCACGCAAGCGCAAACGGAACATCAACGCACTGTCGCAGTCGAACGGATGCATGCGACATACGCTTTTGATTTCGCTATTGGTTTATCGTACCGTTCGTAAGGTCTGTGCAAAATAGCTTTCTGAGCGCATGTTTCGGCTATAGAATGCCCGACCTTCGTTTTTGACGCTTGCGCGCGCTTTTGCGCCAATGCGTATGCATTTGGCTACGGTTCGACGGTTGTGCGCTTGTGTTTGCGCATGCTAATTTGAATCAACGTGCATTTTCAGCGAGAGAATCCATGAGCTTACAGGCACTGATTGACCTTTCACGCGTTCGCGATCTTAACCGCGACAGTAACGACCGGCTTGAGCAAGCTCGCCAGCGTCAGCGTGAATACGACCACAAGATTGAGAAGCAGGTTGCCAACAAGGCAGTCGGCCACGCGCTGCTCGCGAAGACCTGCAGCCTTTAACTCACCTTTTTTGTAAGGAAAAGCAGCCTGATGGCTGCTTTTTTTATGTCAATGAATCCTTTCCTGATTTCCAGCTTCGAGAAGCAGACCCTGAGCAATCTGGTGACGCAATGCTTCGGCTCAGATTTCCCTGACATCCTTCAAAAGCCCCAGGTCGACTACATCTTCAACTACCTGAAGGACATGGGCGCCGTCTCTGTGCTGCTTGAGCGCAACTACGTCGACAAGGATTATCTGGAAGACTTCTCTCACTATTATGTGAAGCGATTCGGGAACGCTGGGCACCAGTGCGCGCGGATGCATTTCTTCACCAGGCCCGTGGATCACAAGCTTATCGACACCATCCTTGAGGCTGGGGAAGGTTCAGAAGAGCTGGCCTTTGAACTCAATGCGAGCTACTTGGGATTCATGGTGATCAAGCCACTGCCCAAGACGTTCATTGGCAAGACCTGCCTGAAGGTCATGTCGGATGTAGATGCGCCGCCGGTTGTCGCTCCGATCGCCGACGCGGACGCGGACAACACGGCGATAGAGAGCGCAGCGGTTGAGTCTGAGCCAGAGGTTCAGGAACCCGGTATCGAGATTGGCCAGACCGGCCAGGTCGGCAAACGTAAATGCCGGTTGTCCCGTGAATACACGGTGGATCTGTTTGGCATCAAACTGAGTGTTTGGTCTATCGCTTTCCAGGAACAGGACAAGGTGGTATCGGCCTGTGCGTCGACGGCGATCTGGTCATCGCTACACTCGCTGAAATGGCGGGACGTCAAAGCTATCCATTCCTGCAGCGAGATCACACTCAATGCGATCAACCACATTGACGGCTCTTCCAACAGCTTCCCCAACAAGGAATTGACCAACAAGCAGATCTTGCGCTGCCTTGATGTCGAAGGCCTTCGCCATCACTCCGAGGATCTGAAAAAGCAAAAGCTGTCGGAAGAAGATTTCCTGGCCACTGTCACGGGGCACATCGACAGCCATCTGCCTTTGCTCGTGATGGGCTCCGTCTCCAAAGTCACCGATCAGGGGACGCTGGAAGACTACGATGCCGGTCATGCGGTATGCATCCTGGGCTATAAAGTGGACAGCGACAGCGTCGTTTACGTGCACGATGACCGTCTAGGGCCTTATGCGCGTGCGAAGCTGGTCAAGCTCAACCGGTATGATCCCGATGCGAGTGCCGATGACTGGGCGCTCGGGCTGCAGCGGATGATCGAAGGCACCGATCAATGGATGGATCCTCACGAGCTGATCGTTCCAGAATTTCTTGCGATGCCTACTGACACCAAGGCCAGGCTGCCATTTTTCTACGCCCATTACACTGGCCAGAAAATTTCAACAGCGTTCGCAGACTTGGCCAGTTTTTTGTCCAACGCCGCCACTGAACCAGAGGCTCAAACGGAAGATCATGCGCAGGCTCAGGCGGAGGCTCACGCTGGGTCTCAGGCGCAAACTCAGGGGATCGAGGAGCTCACCTACGCGGTGAAATTGCGTTCGATCTCCGAGATTCGGCAGGAACTCAGAAAGCACGCTGCCCCAGCCGAGTACGTCGATCCTTCCACGGGTGAGTCTGTTGCGGTTAGCGCGGATGCTCTGGCTTCCTGGAAGCGGGACAAAGTTACATTCCTGACTTCCAGCTACGCCCGCCTGCAGTGGGAAGTGCAGTTCTTCTACGGCAAGGTAAAAGCGTTTCGCGTTTTCATCGACGCAAGCGATATCCCGCAGGGCAACGCCGTTTCGGCCATTTACGTCGATAACATTGTCCTGAGCACGCCGCTTCTGAAGATCTTCGCGACATATGGCTCATACATTGCCGAGCGCGCAGCGCCCGTTCATTTTTATCAGTCATTCCTCGCGACGCTGCGCGATCGTGAGGAAACACTGGAGGATTACCTCGACACCACCTATGGCCCACTTCGAGCGCCGATCAAGCTGAAGGAACAAGAGTTCCTAGACGGCCAGATCTCTACCAACCCTACTCGGCAGGTGTTGCGTGATCCCCAACGCAAGCGACTTGAAGCGCTTCACGGACGGTTCGGTGAGGAAGGGGTGATCTACTTGATCTGGGCGATCGGCCACGATGGGGCGCTGCTGATAGGTGAGGAGATCTACCTACCGGTCGAGGGTGTAGAAAAACCGTGCGGCCATCCGTGCATCACCAAGTTCAGGCCTGCCCGAATTGCAGGTGAGCTTTGGAAGGTGGAGGGCGGCTGGGTGATCAACCCTATGTCCGGGCGCTACAGCGGGGATTACGAAAACGCGACGACGCTCATGGATAACTGTCTGGAAAAGTTCAGGCTGTTCTTCCCTTCAGACACCTTCGGCTTGGAGGAGCTGCCTCCCAAATCGCGGCATCTCTCTACTGTTGCCTGGAATGCCGGGGTCAGGGTCAATCGTTAGCCCCAGCGGTCGCAGGGAGTGCGGATTGTCGAATCAAGAGGGTCGTGTACCAGCCGCCTCAAAGTGTATGGAACGGCGATAGCGTACAGAGGTAAGGTTCTAGAATGGGGGCTCAGCTGGGCACTGGGATGAAGCAGGCCAATCGGGACGGTCGAACGATCCATGTTCGACCTTCTCCTGCGCAGCTACGCGGATGCTGCGAGTATGTCCTGGGCGGTTTACGTCATGTCAGTCCAGGGCAGCCGCACCGCGATTACTGCCCTTTCCACCACTGCTTAAGCCAGGGATACAGTGGAAAAGCCGCCAGGGCAAGCAGGTGTTCTTTGTACTCGCCTATCTGCTGCCAGCTGAGGCCTTTAGACAGCAGCCCCGATACGATCACGATGACCACGAGCATTGGCCAGGCGCTCAACATGAGACGCATCCAGTTAAGCCCAGTGAATGCCTTGGCGATTTCCTTGTATTGCCGACGGTAATCACGACCGATGTACATGATGTAGGCAAAGCAGCAGATACCTGCGGCCTCAGCCACGAATGGTGTGACTTTCACGTTTGCCAAAGCCCACATAAGCCCGAGAATCGTGCTCGCGAGGCCGCCCAGTCGGTTCATGTAGCGATATGCAGTCTGCATTTCGGGTGTGGTGATGCGAGGGGCGATACCCTTTACTGGCGTCATTACATCTGTGCTCCGTTTTTCATGGTTATTCAGGTGACCCTTCGCTTAAGCCATCTGGCCTTCTACACCTGATACCCAGAGCTTTGAGGGTTCTGGGCCATCTATCTGCGGGGCGTCGGCCCGCGAGGCAGTCAGGCAACAAGTAGACGGCCTCCCGCGCGGGGTAGTGAGGCGGCTTGTGATTCAGAGTGCGGTGGAGGACAGGTCGTTAAGGGCGTCGTAAATTCTAACCTTGAGGTCTGCGGCGAATGCTCTGATTGTCGTTAAAGCCTCCCTGACCTCTACGGGAGTCAGTACGACAGGTTCATCCTGAACCGTCTTGCCATTGCGATGGACAATGTCGTGTCGCTTGGCACAAATTCGCCCGATTCCGCCCAGATCAAGCCCTTTCATGTGATCACCAAACATTGCGCCTAGAACTTCCTTGATCGTGGCTATGTTGTGGAAGCTCAGTTCGGTAGCACCTTGAGAACGGTAGCTTCAACCGCTTTGGGCTGCTCGGCGATCTCCTTGAGCGTGATCGTCCGCTTGTGCAGGTTTTCGTGCTTGGCTGCCAGTTTCAGCATCAGACTCTGATCGCTCACCACCAGCTTTCGAACGACCGAGCTAATCATTGTTTCCAGCAGAGTGACTGCCTGGGCGTAGACGAGTCTGCAGAGCGTGCTGGTCTGGTATAAGTCGCCTTTCAGACTCAGCAGGCTGGACGCGGTCGTAATCTCTTCTAAAAACTCAAAGAAGAATTCGTTGTACGAGTGCCGCTCAAGCCACCGGGCCTCCGCTTCGTCCGACTCCGCGTCGAGCATCGCCTGGTACTCGGAAGCCAGGCTGTCCCATTCTTCCGAAGGTTCATCAGGGTCGATATCAATCCCGTAGGTCTCCTTGATCCATACGAGGCATCGTTCCTGTTCGACCTCAAAGAAATAATCCTTAACCGAGCTCATGACGTCTGTCCTTTGGCTTCGTGGGTGCTAGGTAGCATGGGTTCAGTTGAGGATCTTCAGGAATGGCTGCTTGTTGATGATCGCTGCCTGTGACTTTGTCTTCAAAAAGTCCACGAGATCGCCTTGGCGCTGTAGGAGCAATACGATTTCCTCCAGCGAGCATAGGAAGGTGGTTCTGTGATTCAAGAACTCCGCGCATTGTGTGATTGCGGGTTGAGTAAATTCGCTGTTTGAAATGAAGATGCCTGACGCATCTGCCCGGCCCATCACCCTCACGAGATGAGGCCCGAAATCCGCGACGCCGACTGCATTCTTTAGCCACTTCATTTCGACCAGATGGATCTTGCCGGCTAGCTCTATAACCCCGTCGATTTGTTCCAGTACAGTGGCACTATCCAACGGCTTTCGAACGAAGTTTTCTCTGACCTGAATTCCATAGGCTCGGAACAGATCATTGAGTACATTCTCAAGAAGCTTACCGCGCTCTTGCGGGTTGTAGCCCTGACTGAAAAGCCCGAAGAGCCGGGTCTTGATGTCATCAATTTCGTTGCGCTTTTTAGCGGCCTGCAGTTGCTCATCGCGATGGCGAGCCTGAACTTGCTCTCGCTCCGAATCCCGCTCATTTTTCATGCGGGTGAAGGCATCCTTCGCATTGACGGCTTCGCGAATAGTTGCCACCAGCCCTTTAGCTTTGAGCCTCTCATTTTCCCAGCAGGTCTCAAAACTCTCGAACTGGGTAACCCGCTTGATGATCTCGCGCCGGGCCGCAAGACCACTGTCCTGGCGCCTGTTTAAACGGGTCAGGACGTCGCGCGCGATATCAAATTTGTTGATAGATTGAGAGGCTTTGGCGAGGGTAGAGCGGGCGTCTCGAAGGTCAGCCTCGTCTACGCCTGCACCTTCGAAAAACAGAATCACGTCTTTCTTCCCTTTCACGAGGCGGGGGATCGTCTCCACCAAGAGGTCAAGGATGTCGTGAGGGTAGTGGAAATGGTCAGCCATGACAGATCTCGCAATCCTAAACCAACTTGGGCTCCGACGGGAGCCGCCTTTGGAGCATGATGACGCCTGCCAATTACAAGGTAAATCCCCGTTTTCAGGGGAGCGTCCGGCGAACTCTCTTCTGTCAAAGTCTGAGAGTAACAGGCCACCAAGGGCACAGTGATCTGCCAGCAATGTGCAAAATGTGCAGATTGCATTTGTCGTCTGGGAATTACGCTTGATGCGTCATTGGCGCACGCTGACTGAACAGGCTCGCAACGCCTCTCTCCCTGTTCAACCTTAAAGATAGCCCTTAACCGACCTCATCGTGTCTGTCCTTTCAGCTATTTGCATAGCGGTTAGGCATTAGGGAAACACATTTGCGAATCAGGCGTTGGTGCTGCTCGGATCATCGGCGATCATTCCGTCCCATTGCCCCGTGCTTTGCCAACCTTATGCGAAGAGATGTTGAGACCGCCATGGCTGTGAATTCTGTTGTATGTTTCAAGTGCGTAATAGATCCCTACCTCAGTCGTCAAATCCAGCGCAGTGGAACATCCACGTCGTGCAGTCTGTGTGCGTTGAAACGCAAGTGCATGCCGCTCTCTGAAATCGTCTCTCGTGTTGAAGGGATTCTGGACAAATACGTCTATGAGGGAGAAAGGCGGCTCTTCTGGAACAGCGGAGGACTCTCTGATGGCCAGTCAGGCGACAGTATTGAGCACTGGGTCAGCGAAATTTTCGATTGTGACAACGTCGAGCCCATCGTGGAGGCGGTGTGCGGCAATTTGACGGCGTACCACCGGGATTTGAACTACCAGAAATCCCCTTTCAACCCCGAAGACATTGGCAACGAGTGGGGCAAATTCCAAGAGGGAATAAAGCACGGCAATCGCTTTTTCAATGAGGGGGCGAAGGCATTCCTAGACTGGGTCTTCGAAGGCCTGGACAAGTATTCGGCCTCATCAGATGAAAATGCCGTCGTGCGTGTGCTGACGCCGGAGGATGCTCCCCCGATCTTTCGCGCTCGCACCTGTATGACTGTCGATACCGTCTGCGACATCACCGCTGATCCTGCTCGAAATCTCGCGGCCCCACCCAAAGAAAGAGCCGGGCAAGGGCGGATGAATCCTGCGGGTGTCCCGGCATTTTATGGCGCCTTTGAGCGGGAAACGTGCGTGGCCGAACTGCGTCCTCCCATAGGAGGCACTGTGGTGAGCGGTGAATTTCGGTTGAACAAGGACGTAAGGGTTCTGGATTTTGGCAGGTTTGAGAAAGCTGACCTTGGGCCGAAGCCCAGTTTCTTCGAGCCCAGATACTTCGCAAAAGTCGGGCGCAGGAATCTTCTGACGTATCTGCACAACGAGATCACCATTCCGATGCTGCCTGGTTCAGAGAGAAACTATCTGATCCCGCAAGTCATTGCCGAGTACCTGTACACCCATTGCAAACCCAAACTGGACGGCGTGATCTTCAAGTCAGTGCAGAACCCAGAGGGGAGCAATATCGTCCTGTTCTCGCATGTGGCATGTGCGGCAACACCGATAATGTGGCAGTTGAACGGCGTTCACACGGTCTGGGAGGCCGTGCAATCGGATGCGCCGCGTATCGAGTATGTGCCAGGGAGCCTGACCCATCATTCGATCTGGGGTGTGAAATACCACGACCATCAAGAGCCGATGCCGGATGACAAGCCCAGAGCCAAGGCCCCTGCAAGTTATGAGTGGTAGCGGCGAACTGGGGGGCTGCAGGTGCGGACGGCTTAGCCTTATGAACGCGTGATCGCGCGGTGGGCTCAGCAGTGTGCAACGCCCGAAGGGGGCAGAGCAGGATCAACTCATTCGACATCAGAGACTTGTCGGCGACTAGGATCACGCGAACATCACGGGTATGTGCCTGAAGCGACCCGCCCTCCACGTTAAGGAGGGCACGCCTTGGTCATGCAGTCTGGTCAGTCTTCCTCAGGCTTCACCTTCGGTGATGCCGGCAGAGGTGCCACCTCACGCTGGATGTAATGATCTGTCATCCAAGTGGATGTGTGCCCCATCTGCGATTTTATCAGGTCAGAGGCTGGAGGCTGCGATGAGGCGTCAGCGATGAGTTGTCTGACGAAGCTTTTGCGCAGGCTGTGCGGTGTGCGCCGAACAGGTGGCAACTGCGCCTTCTTTTCCCAAGATCTGAAAATCATCAACAACTCCCGTGAAGACATGGGGTGCTTAGGGTCAAGGTTTGACGGGAAGAGATAGTCGTCGGGGGAGAGATTCCGGGAGCTGACATAGCGTTTGAAAACCTCCGCGTTGTTACCGACCAGCGGTAGCCCACTCTTCATGGCCGCCGCCGGTGATGGGCTTCCAACAGCGAGATCTGTCACTTCAGAAACCTTCGCGCCGAGGAAGTTGTGCCCGCGAATTCCGGACTCCAGCATTGCAAAGATGCACTGGTCGCGAAGATTAGCTGAGCCCTCGACAACCCTTCTCATACCGTTAATTTCGTCTTGGCTCATCGAACGGAGCGGGCTTTCGAGGTTCTTGGTTTTTTTCACGCGGATAGTCGCGGCCACGGAAGTCGAGGGTACCCGCTCGGGAACTCTGAAATTCACAGACCTCGGTTGATCTTGCGTGACGGCGACTTTTTCAGCTCGGGGATCCAGCGATTGATCCTCCTCGCCTTTAACCATTTTGAACGTGCTGAGCGCCTTCAACGGAAGAGTTTTGACGAATGATTCCAGTGCGCTCGGTTGGACAGAGCTGTCAGCGGCAGATTCAAGAACGGTGGACAATGCAGACGCAATGCTCACGTATACGTCCGCTTCAGAAGGCGTCTGTGCGTTTTGGCTGCAAGTGAGGGACAAGTGACGGACTTGTCTGTAGTCGACATAACCGAGCCCGACGGACAGGGTTTCTCTCGCAAGAGATAGCGTGATTGCAGACTGGCCTAGCCACCTCTTCTGGATGTTTTTTGCGAGTCTTTTGAATGCTGCCTGAGGAAGTAGATCGTCTGGGTAAATAGGGACGCGCATGGCAAATCTCCAATACGTCGCGGTGTCGGCTGCCCGCTGACTATTGTCGAAGTGCGTGCGAAAAACGAGGGAGAAACACCTGATGCGCAAAGGCTCTGCTGGCCGACCGCTCGATCCAGGGAGACCGATACGCTACGGTAGCATGTGCACAGAGAATCGATCAACCCGCAGCTTCTGGTGGCTGATTCCGTGCTCTAAGGGTCTCTGATCGATGCGGTCATGGCATTGTGATTGCAGTCCAGTTACGCTGATCTGCACCAGGGAGGAGGCGCGATGAGTCAGTATCTTTTGAGTTTTGCGAGGCACAACCTTGAAGGGCGTACCGACGCTTACCTCGCGCTTCTCTGGTGTATGTACCAAGCGAACCTGAGCAAGGGGCGCTACTCCGACCACATCAAAGCGCATATAACGGCTGCCTCTGATCAGTTGCTGAGTCGCAACTACCAACGCATCGCTGCGCGTTTCAAAAAGGTGCTCGACAACAGGCCTGAGCTGGATCGGATACCACCGTCTGGTCTAGGTACGTTGGATTACCTGCGCGTGAAAAACTTCCGAGGTTTTGGGGCGTTTGGTGCTGACGACAAAGGTACCTTGATCCGATTCAGCAAGCTCAAAAACATCTTCTATGCGCCTAATGGTGGCGGGAAATCTTCCCTGTGTGAGGCCTTGGAGATCACAACGACCGGGGACATCAAAGAAGCTGCCAGGCGCAAGACGAGGATTAGGGAGTACATAGCGAGGGGGGAGTCGAAGCCCCAGCTTATGCTTATGGGAGCGGATAAGCTCAAAGTCATTCCAAGTATCAGTTGGTCGAGCTGTTTCATCGACCGGAACCGGCTTCAGGAGTTTTCGCTGCTGGGTTCCAAGGATACCGGCAGTGGCGAAAGTGACGTCCTTGCCACCTTGTTTGGGTTGGAAGAACTCCAAGACGTCATCTCTCGCTTCGTCCGCCCTGAAAGTTTCACGCTGAAAGCTTTCATGCGCCCCGACCAATCCGAGGCTCTAGCGGCCTTAGAGCAAACCCGGATTGGCCTGAGTCCGCTGCGCTACAAGCACAGAACGGATCTCCAGAATGCGATCGCTGCAATCTGCCAGTTGTTGGGGCTCAGGGCAGACCAAGATTTTGAGATTCGCCCCAAGGTCGTAAGACTGCGTAATACGATGGAGATGCATATCCGTGGGGCCGCGCGCTTGCGGGCAGCCAAGGCCCCTGTCGTTATCCCGTTGAAACAGGTAGAGCGTGCCTGCGGGATAGCCAAGCGGCTGCTGCTTCGTAGAGCGCTGATTGAAAAGTCCTTTCTGCAGAAGGCCAGTGACGTTAACTATCGCGCGGTCTTTGAGGCACTGGCGGCCATTGAGCGGTTGCAGCCTGGGGAAAATTGTCCAGCCTGTCTGACTCCGCTCAACAAAGTCGCCGTGAACCCTTTCGAGAGGGCCCGTGATCAGATCAAAGCGCTGGGTGCCCTTGAGTCCTTGAAACACGCCAAGCAGAGAAATGACGCCCGGATTGCCCTCTGGGCTTCAAAGGTTTCTACAGCTATCAGTGCAGTAAAAAGCAACGCCTATGCGGACGTCCCGTGTCCGTTGAAAATGGATGAGTTGGAGGCTGCGCTCGCGGAGTTTCACACCGCTACAGACCGTTCTGAAGTGGCACCGGCTGTTCTCGACGCCCTCTTGAATCTCTGCGCTAGCGGTTCCGAAGAAATCGAGGTTTACCTGCGCGCCTGTGATCGCAGGCTAAAAGAGGTTGACCAGGCAGAAGCTCAGGCTGCTCGTCTCGATGGGATGGTGGCACGGCTTAAGGTGACAGATGAGTCGCTGAAACGGCATTTTGACAGCAAAACTCGCGCTCTTACCGGGTTCAAAGCCGCAAACGATCAGGCGGCGCACCTCGTAGAGCAGAAGGTCATCCTACTGAATGATGCCGTCGACAATAGCCATTTCAACCAGTTGATGAAGGATCTTGAGGTCGAATACCGGACGCTTTATCAAGACCTTATGGAATACAAGCTGGCGTTGGAAAAAGCTCGTATCACTGGGATCGAAGCCAAGGCAGCTGAATATTATCGAGCGATCAATAACCACGACGATGACCATGAGCAGGTAGAGACATTGAGCTTCGAGAAGCTCACAGACAACTACCGGATCAAGATTACCAATGTGGACGGATCGTCTCTCGATGCATTTGCAGTACTCAGTGAAGGGCATCTGAGGGCCCTGGGTTTATCTATCCTCTTGGCAATGGCCGAGAAAAACAATTTCCCACTCATCGTCTTTGACGACGTCGTCAACGCGATCGACACGGATCACCGATCTAACATCATCGATCTGTTTTTCAGTGACGACTACCTGCGCCGAATTCAGATGGTGGTCACCACCCACGACCGTCTGTTCTGGGAGCGCTTTTGCATCATCGCTGATCGCCATCCCCAGTGTGAGCAGCATACGAGCCAGGTACTCAGCTATACGAACAAGGGCATTGTGGTGATCGATCACGCAGGTGGCTTTCAGAAGAAGGTACATGTGGCGCTGTCGGTCTTTGACGTGCGCCAGGCGTTGCTGTATTGCCGCATCTGGTTTGAGTCAATGGTGCTTGAGTTTTGCATCGAAAATGGTGTCAAGGTCACTGCGAGCTTCAATAAGTCTCAGCTCAAAAAGAGCATGTATCTCCAAGTCAGTCTGGAGCATACCTTTAAGTTAGTGGAGCCATTCATTGACTACGACCCAACACATTTCGATTTCATCAAAAATGATCTGGTGAACTGGGGTGGGCAAAACCAAGAGCACCATGCTTTTGATGAGGGCAGCCTGAATTTCGTGCATTCGAAGACCAGCAGTGAGGTCTTGAAAATCTACGATGCCGTCCGCTTTCTGGAATGCCAGCTTTTCTCGGCAAGGAAGAAGGAGTCGGGCGAGAGATACCTCGCCGAAGTGAACGAGAAAATCGAGAGGGGGCGCAGAAAGCTGGCAGGCCTGGCCAGGGCCCCGGAAGAGGTTCAAAAGGCGCACCAGGCGGGTCTGAAGGCTTTGGAGGATCGGGGGGGCGAGCTCAGTGAGGAGCTTCAGTTCATTGAGCGTTGCCTCGCCAGCGTTGCCCAACGAGAGCTAACCTGCGGGCAGCCATCCGCTCAGTTGCCTGATGAATAGCGGCTTGGATTGGTCTGGGGGCAGGGCAGCGTGAAGGGCAAGGGGAAGGGGAAGGGTTTCCGCGCTTCTGGGGCCGCGTTGGTCTCGTGGTAGAGGCCGGCTCTAATCGTGTGGCCGGCATGAAGATTTGCTCAGTTCAGTGCCGAGCTCGGTCAGTGTCGGAGTGATCGAAGAAAAAAATCCACCATACTGTCTACGATCTGTTCGATTTCCTCATGAGCAAGCGGCTCGCTGTTCCCTCTCACCTGTGCCCAAAGAACACGACCGTCAATCATTCCCATGAAGTTGCGCGCGGCGGTCTCCGGTTCCTGAACCGCTAGCACACCCTTGCGCGTCAGCTCGGCGAGATAGTCGCTGATAACTGTCATGGCAGGCTCCCGTATGACCTCGTCAAAGCGACTGGCCAAAAGAGGGAAGCGTTGGCTTTCTCGGATCACCATGCGTAGGAAGCAGGCGGCCATTGGCCCAGACCAGAAGCCCGCTAACTCGATGGCAATCTGTCTGAGCCCGCTTTTAGGATCGGTCAATGCTGACTCATCGTTGGCGACGTTCATGCCAGGGAAGGCCTTCCACATCCGTTCTGCAACGGCGACGAACAGTGATTCCTTGCCATCGGGGTAACGGTTGTACAGGGTCTGGCGGGTGACCGCTGCCGCTTTGGCGATCTCCTCCATGCTCGCTCTCTCATAGCCATGCTCAATAAACATTCTGCCTGCTGCCGCGAGAATCCTGACCGGGCGTGACGCGGTTTCACTAGGATTGAGCAGGTCGTCGACGGGGGAGTGGGTAGCCACGTTCATGTTGTTTACCTGTGCAGAGTTGGTTAAGTGTTACTGAAAGAGATGCGATCCGCCACCCATGTTCCGGCAAATAAAGTTTACGCACTGTAAAGAAATGCCCCCTTTCGTCGCGAGCACTCAGGTGCTGTTAGTTGTATATGAACTATTTGGACACGGGGGGGCGCTCGTAGACCCGTCGCTCCCTCTGTGGGAGGGCCGGTATTCGGAGTGTGATTGTAAGAGTTCGGTTATTGAGGTTTTGTTGCCGGGTTTGGTTGATGGGTTTGGGTGTTGGGGCTTGGTCAGGGGCAGTACCTGTAACACAGTAAAAAATTTTGCTGATAGGTACCGACGTTAGGCAATGGAGCCTTTATCATCCGTCCATCCCAAATGTCAGGTACACAAAATGGACACTACCAATCGCGCTGCTGCAATCGAGTCCTGTGAAGTCATCCTTCGTAAAGACTATGAGTACAACCAAGAGAAAGGGATCTGGCCCACAATCAATCGTCGCATTGAGGGCTTGCTTGCCCGAACCAATGAGCTTGCTGACGTCTACGTGGAGTTGCACGGATCGCTTGGTGAAGACTATAGAGCTCTCAAATCATTTTTCGATGTGTTGAACCATACTGTGTATTCTTGGAATCCCGAAAAGATTAAAGAAGCTCGCCAAGATAGAGAAAAACTCACTGACTTGAATATTCAAATTGCGGAGGCCTCCAAGTTGCTATCCGATTTGATTTCTCGTCGGACAGAGGTTCAGGAAAGATCTAGTTTTCGGAGTGACACCTATTATCATATTATTGATGTTGTGAAAGAAGCTGCTGAGAGTAACGGCCTCTTTTCTTCTCACGTAGAAGAGAAGCTGGAAAATCTAACCTATCAGTATGATCTTAAATATTGGCCGTCGATAAGCGAGGTAATATCTGCAGTCGGTGTTAATGCACAAGCTGCAACTACTGTCGCACGTTCTCCGGCTGCAAGTGCAGCAACTGACGCGCGTCGCCCTGGGCTATCAGACTTCCTTAGAGCATTTGAGGCCGCTCTTGATGAAAACAGAGTAAGACGGCACGGATTCATTCCGAACAAATTCTCGATGTCCAACAATTCAACTGCATCTCTGATCAACTGCGCCTTTGAGCTGGAGGTTGATGATCTGATCGATGGCAGCTTTGTGAAGCGGTTCCGTCAGCGTGAGCGCGAAAGGAAGGCCAGTCAGCTGAAGGTCGATTGAGAATTTGATGCGGCTGGCTGCCGTTGATTTTTGGGTCTCTGGAGGGGTGACGTGGCCATCCCTTTCATGCCCTGTCCACGAACGCAGCCTTAGCCTTTTGGCATTTATTGAGTGGCTGCCGGGTCAGTTAGACCTGTCGGGGCGGCAGATTGGACGCAATCAACGGTGCACCAATTTTTTTGGCTTTTTTTAGGTTTTGGTGGGGCGAGGAGTACCGGCTGTAAGCTGGCCTTTACTGACGAAAAATCGGAGAGGGTATGGGTGGAAGGCCCGGAAATACTGGGGGAGGTGGAGCGGGTAGAGGGAATCGAACCCTCAACTAAAGCTTGGGAAGCTTTCGTTTTGCCACTAAACTATACCCGCATTACGCGCTTACTCGGTGCA
>Ga0065714_10002502_pt1 | contig 17489 bp, 20 predicted proteins | sample MisRhiReplicate2_FD_59101 | JGI IMG/M metagenome (GOLD analysis project Ga0065714, IMG submission 59101) | Miscanthus rhizosphere microbial communities from Kellogg Biological Station, MSU, sample Rhizosphere Soil Replicate 2: eDNA_1 v2... | ecosystem: Host-associated > Plants > Roots >...
CGCGGTCCAGGGTCGGGGCCTGGGCGGCGCTGGTCTGGGCCTTTACGTTGCTGGTGGCCTGGGCGCTTTTGACCGCGCCTTCCTTGATGATGAACGCACCGTCCGGGCTGACCTGGACTTGCAGGCCGGTGCCCCTGAGTGCGGCGTCCACCGCCTGTTGCGCCGACAGCGAACCGTCCACACTGGCCGAGGAGTAGTGACTCAGCTGCGGCGTGAACGAGATCACCTGGCCGCTTTGGCGGCTGATGTTGAGCAGCACTTCATCCAGCGGGCCAGGGGCGATGTGGTAGACCTGGCGCGCCTCTTCGGCACTGGCGGCAAACGACAACAACAGGCTGGCCAACGGCACCAGGGCAAAGGTTCGAAGCGGCACACGGTTGAACTGACTCACTTTGGCTCCCCCCAAGGAAACGCGAGAACGCTGCTCCCCGCAGCGCTTACGGGAGTGATGTGGGACGGCAGGGGGAAAACTTGCAGATCGTTTGGTTATGTCCTTAGAACCGGCCGGCTCCAAGGTGAACGAGTACGTTGCGGTGACCTCGCCACAGGTGGCATCACGCGGCACTGACGGTGACCCACAGGCCGGTGCGGCGGGTGATGTGGATTGGCAAGGTGCGCGCCAGGGTGTCGAGGATTTGCTGGGGGTTGTCCAGGCGGTACAGGCCACTGACGCGCAGACCGGCCACGGCGGGATCCAGGCGCAACACGCCATTGTGATAGGGCCGCAGTGCGTCGATGACTTCGGCCAGCGGGCGGTCGCGCACTTGCAGGAAGCCATCGACCCAGGCGGTGGCACCGGAGGAACTGGCTTGCACCGGGCCGAAGCCCTCACGGTTATAGCGCACCTCATGGCCGGCCGTGAGGTGCAAGCGCTCGCCGTTCTGGCCATCGATTTGCACCGCGCCATTCAGGGCGGCAACCTGGCCCTGCCCTTCGCGCTCGCGCACCAGGAAACGGTTGCCGTAGGCGCGCAGACGGGTGTGGTCGGTCTGGATCAGAAACGGCCGAAGGCGGTCGCCGGCGACCTTGGCCAGTAACTCGCCTTCGCGCAGACGCACCAGCCGCCGTTGCGGGTCGAACTGGATATCGGCCGCGCTTTGGGCGTTGAGCAACAACTCGCTGCCATCGTCCAGCGTCACCGTGCGGCGCTCGCCGGTGCCGGTGCGAATATCCGCCGTGAGTTCCGTCAACGGCAAGCCCAGCGGCTGGGCCAACAAGGCAGCGCCGAGCGCTACACCGCCGCCCGCCAGCGCGACCTGCAACACCTGGCGGCGGCTGGACGGTGCCTCCAACGCGTGCTGCAACACCTTGCCACTCACTCCTTGGGCCTGGGGCACCTGGAACACGCCCAGGCGCGTTTCCAACTGTCGGCACAGGGCGTCGTGGCGCGGGTCGGCGGCACGCCATTGTTCATAGCGCTGCCAGTCGCCCGCCGTGGCCTGGCCGGAACGTAACAGCACGTACCAGTGCGTGGCGCTGTCGATCAGTTCGTCGTTCATTCCAGGCACAGCCGCAGGCAGCGGTTGAAGGCACGGGTCATGTAGTCGCTGACCGAACGCTGGGAAATCCCCAGCTCGGCGGCGATTTGCGGGTAGGTCAGGCCGTTGAGCTGGGACAGCAGGAAGGTCGCCTTGACCTTTGCCGGCAAGCCGTCGAGCAACTGGTCGATGGCTTGCAGCGCCTCAAGCATTTGCGCCAGCTCTTCAGGAGACGGTGCGGTTGAAGTTTCGTCGCTGTCGAGTGCATCGAGGTAGGCCCGCTCCAGATCACGTCGGCGCCACAGCTGGTACATCAGGCGCTGGGCGATGGTGGTGAGCAGCGCGCGAGGCTGGCGGATGGGCGCGACGCCCGGTGCACTCAGGAGCTGGACAAAGGTATCGGCGGCGATGTCTTCGGCGTGCGCACGGGAATCGAGGTGGCGGTGCAAACGGCTGCACAGCCAGTCGTAATGACTGCGGAACAATCCGCCCACGTAATCGCTGTGAGAAGTGTCGGCGCCGGACATAGTGGCTCCATCAGAATAGGTTGCACGTTATGTCCGGTGTTCCGGTGGAGCGATCCTAGCAAGGCTGCTTATTCTTTAATAATATTTAAAAGGTATTTTTATATAACCTTATTTTAGTAGCGCGTAACCGGCGGTGGCGGCCTGCTGCTGGTAATCCAGCAGTATCCGGTAGTCGTCTTCGTGGGCGGGCAGCACCTCCTGCAGGCCTAGTGTCTCAGCCACCTGCGGTAAATCCTGCAATGCCTGGTTCATCGCCTGGCGGATCTGCACCACCTGTCCATCACTCAAACCTTTCGGCCCGATATAAGGCAGGGTCGGGCTCGGTGCGCTGTGCGCGACGATGCGCAGTCCCGTCACTTCCTGCGGCGCAAAACGGGCGAGGTAGTCGTAGGTGACGCTGTCGATCGCGGTCAGGTCCGCGCGGTCGTCGCGCAACCAGCGCAGGCTCTCCCGGTGGGCGCCACTGATGGCGACACTGGCAAAGAAACGGCCGTCGCGCTGCAACGGCGCCAGGCGCTCGCGCAGCAGGTTCATGCCGCTGTTGGAGTCGTGGCCGTTGATCACGCCGCGACTGTTGTAGAAATCTGCCAAGGCATGGCGCGGATTGTCGTCACGGCTCAGCAGCAGGCTGCCATGTTCGCCATGGCTGCTGTGGGGCAGTTCATAGCGCGGCCGACCGATCACGCGAACCTGGCCACGCAATTGGGTCATCAGCGGGTAGCCGCAGGTTTGGGTCACCAGCAGTGCAGGTGCCAGCCACAGGCCGGGCAAGTCGAGGTGATCGGCGTTGAGGCGGCGCAACTCCAAGTGTTCGAGGATGCGCGTCAGCCACTGTTGGTTGGCCCGCTGGATCGGTTCGGGCGCGACATACATCAGCAGTTCGGCGTAATGCTCACTCATGGTCATCTCTCACGCAAAAGGGTGCCGGGGGCTGTCGATGGCCTTGAGGCCGTGGCGGCTGATCAACTGGCCATAGCCTCGCACCAGAAAACCACCGCTGCGCGCCACCCATTGTTCACGTCGAGCGCGGTAGACGGTGGGCAGCAAGTACCAGGGCAGCTTCGGCAAGTCGTGGTGCACCAGGTGCAGGTTGTTATTGAGGAACAGCCAGGTCCACGGCCAGGCCGCTTCGTTGAGCACGGTGCGTTGCTCTGGTTGCGGGTGCGGGCGGTGTTCATAGTAGGAACGGATCGAGGCCAGGGACAAGGCCGGCACGCTGACCAGCAGCAGGTAATGCCACACCGACAGCGCGCTGTAGTGAGCGACGACACTCAGCATCAGCACAGTGACGGCGCCATGGGCTAGCCACATCGGCCACACCTGGGGCAGGCGTTGTAGCTCGTGACGCGCCAAGCGGCCAATCGCCAAGGGTGCCGCGAGCAGGAAGCGACCAACCACGGTCTTGGTCAGCCAATGCACGCCACGTTCGAACAGCGAGCTGTTGTCCCATTGCTGCTGGTTGAGGTAACGGCTTTCCGGGTCGATGCCCGGCAGGGTCAGGTCTTCGTCGTTGTGGTGCAGCAGGTGGCTGTCGCGATACAGCGTGTAGGGATACCACACGGCGAAGGGGGCATAGCCGAGGATTTTATTCAGCAGCAGCGACCGGGTGGGATGGCCATGCAGCAATTCATGCTGCACCGACAGCCACAGCGTCACGATCGGGATCAGCAACAGGGTGCTCAACCACAGGCCCAACCAGTGGCTGCCGAGGATCACGGCGAACCAGCCGGCGTACACGCCGATCAATAGCAGCCAGGTCGGCCATTCGGTTCTTGCGGTAAACGTGGTGGCCAGGGCTTCGATTTCCCGGCGCTGGGTCAGATCAAGGTAGTTGGCCATTGGCAGCTCAGAGCAGGTGTTTCCTGCTCTGTGCAATGAGGCGGGAAAATCTTGCAGATCGTTTGGTTCTAAGCTTGTAACTCAGTGACCGAACAGGCCTGTCTCGGATTTCTTGGCTTTCTTGTCGGCGCGTTTTTCATCCGCGGTCTTCGCCGGTTTTTTCTTCGCGGCTTTCTTTGAATCCATACCTTTGGCCATGATGCATGCTCCACTTACAGGGGATGTAGCATTGGGTATACCACCTATTGCCCGGCAGAAGGCGCTTATAATCCCCGGCCCTTGATAAGGCTTGCCTGAACACCATGCCCCCATTGCACATCGAACCCCTGGCAGAGCCGCTGTGGCCGCTGCTGAACAAGTTTTACCGCCGCCACAATTCGTCCATGAAGGCGCTCAAGGGCGGGCGTCTATGGGTGGCGCGGGAGGGCGAAATCGTCGCCGGGCTGTGCCTGACACCGGTCGTCGGCGGGCAGTGGCTGACCGGGGTGTTCGTGGACCCCGCCTACCGCGGCCAGCGGCTGGCGGCGCGGGTGATCGAGGCGGCGGTGACCAATGTCGAGGGGACGGTGTGGCTGCTGTGTCATCCGGACCTGGAACGACTGTATCAATCCATGGGTTTCACCCAGGACACGCGGCTGCCGCAGTCCCTCAGCGAACGGCTGGTGCGCTACAAGCGCAACAAACCGATGATCGCGATGGGCTTAGACCGTTTGGTGAGGTCGACCTCGAATAATGTGTGATCAGCGCGTACAGGGCCCATGCTAGCCTCGGCGGCACAGTGGCCCTCTACAGGATGATCATGAAAACGACGCTTACAGTTCTCTCCCTCACCGCCCTGCTCGTCCCGGTCTTGAGCCAGGCAGCCGACGCACCGATCAGCGCCCAGCAGTACCAGAGCGTGCTCGCTGGCAGCTGGCGCGACCCGGCCAATAGCGCGCGCGATGGCTACCGCCATCCGCAACAGACGTTGGAATTCTTTGGTTTGGCTGCCACGCAGACCGTTATCGAGATCACCCCTGGTGGCGGTTGGTACAGCGAAGTGCTGGCGCCGCTGCTCAAGGACCACGGGCATTACATTGCGGCGGTGCAGGCGGCGAGCAGCAGCGCCTACGCGCGCACGTCCGAAGAGAACTTGAAGAAGAAATTCGCCGCCGACCCCACGCGCTACGGCAAGGCCTCGGTGGTCGAGTTCGACCCCAAGGCGCCGGTGTTCGGCAAACCCGCATCGGCGGATGCCGTACTGACCTTTCGCAATGTGCATAACTGGGTAGAGGCTGGCACCGCACCGGCCACCTTCAGCGCGTTCTACCGCGTGCTCAAGCCCGGCGGCGTGCTGGGCGTGGAAGACCACCGGGCCAAGGACGGCGCGGATCTGGAGGCGATCAAGGACAGCGGTTACCTGACCACCGCGCAGGTGGTGAAGCTGGCAACGGATGCCGGGTTCAAGCTGGCGGGGCAAAGCGAAGTGAATGCCAACCCGAAGGACACCCAGGACTATCCGGCTGGGGTGTGGACGTTGCCGCCGACGTTGAGAGGAGAGCAGGATAAAGCGAAGTATGTGGCGATTGGCGAGTCGGATCGGATGACATTGAGGTTCGTGAAGCCGGCGAAATAACCGGACTTGAAACGCATTGCAACTGTGGGAGCGAACCCGCTCCCACAATTCGCACTCATGGGGCCTGGACGCTAGTCGTCGGCGCTGGGGTCCATGTCCGGGAACATCACTTCGATAAAGCCGAACTTGCTGAAGTCGGTAATCCGCGACGGGTAGAGCCGACCGATCAGGTGATCGCATTCATGCTGCACCACCCGCGCATGGAAACCATCGGCAAACCGCACGATAGGCTCACCCTTCGGATCAAAGCCTTCATAGCGAATCTGCTGGTAACGGTCCACCGCGCCACGCAGGCCGGGCACCGAGAGGCAGCCTTCATAGCCCTCCTCGAGCACCGGGCTGAGTGGGGTGATCAGCGGGTTGATCAAAATCGTCTGCGGCACCGGCGGCGCGTCCGGGTAGCGTTCGCTGGCCTCGAAACCGAAGATCACCAATTGCAGGTCGACACCGATCTGCGGTGCGGCCAGGCCGACACCGCCCACGTGCTCCATAGTCTGGAACATGTCATCGATCAATTGCCACAGCTCGGGGCTGTCGAACATTTCCGGCGGAACCGGAGGCGCGATACGCAGCAGGCGCTCGTCGCCCATTTTCAGGATTTCACGGATCATCGATCAGACTTCGTCGGTAGTGGGCTTGGAGTGGTCCCGGCCGAGGCCTGAGACATGCTGTTTCTCATCGGTATGGCCAGGCTCTTCGAACTCTTTCTCACCCGGGTCCTTGCCCTCGGCAGACATGTGTTCGATCACCGCGTTCATCTCCGCGCCCAGCAACAGCACGGCGGCGGAAATGTAGAAATACAGCAGCAGCACGATGATCGCGCCGATACTGCCATACATGGCGTTGTAGTCGGCAAAGGTTTTGACGTAGTAGCCAAAGCCCAGGGACGCGACGATCCACACCACCACCGCCAGCACCGAGCCTGGGGTGATGAAGCGGAATTTCTGCTCGACGTCCGGCATCACGTAGTACATGAGAGCCACGGCAAACATCAGCAGGATCACGATCAACGGCCAGCGCAGGATGGTCCACAGGGTCACCACGAACTCCTGCATGCCGATCTGCCCGGCCAGCCATTCCATCACTTGCGGGCCGAGCACCATCAGCGCGGCAGCGGCCAGCAGCATGCCCGCGATGCCGACGGTGTAGAAAATCGACAGCGGAAAGCGCTTCCAGATCGGCCGGCCTTCGACCACGTCGTAGGCGGCGTTCATCGCGCTCATCATCAGGCGCACGCCAGCGGAAGCAGTCCACAGCGCAATCACGATACCCACCGAGAGCAGGCCACCCTTGGACTGCTGCAACTGGTCGATCACCGGGTTGACCTGCTCCAGGGCCTGGGGCGGCAACACCAGTTCCGACTGCATGCGCAACCAGGTGAAGAAGTCGGGCAGGTGCAGGAAACCGATCAGGGCAATCAGGAAGAGCAGGAAGGGAAACAGCGAGAACAGCATCTGGTAAGCCAGTGCCGAGGCGTAGGTGGGCATTTCGTCATCGACGAATTCCTTCACGGTGCGCACCAGTACTTTGTGCAGCTTGAGACCATCGAGAACCGGGAAAATCATAGCGTCTCCTTTCGCCGCAAAAAGGTTGGGTTCGTGGGCGACTCAGGGGCCGTTTTCTACATCAAGGTAGCCTATTTGGCGACCTCGAAACAATTTCGAAACTTTATTCACTGTGTTTGACACAAAAACGGCCATCCGTGGATGGCCGCGTGGCTGCGCATTCGCAGTCAGCCGGGTCAGGCTTTGTCGATGGTTTTCTTCACAGTATCTTTAGCCTTGCCGACGGCTTGCTGAGCTTCGCCTTTCTTTTCCTGAACCTTGCCTTCGGTCTGCAGCTTGGTGTTGTCGGTAGCTTTACCCACACCTTGCTTGATGTTGCCGACGGCTTCGTTCGCCAAACCTTTTGCCTTATCCGCAGTGCTGCCCATGGTATTTCTCCTAAGAACAATCAAGGGTTTTTGGTCATTACGTAAAGATTGACCCGAGGCCGTTCGGCAGAGTTTCAATTATTTTTCGATAGGCATTTCATCGCAGGCCGCAGGTTTGGCTTTATGTTTTGCAGCCAACCCACGAGAATGCCCGGCACATTCAGGCTATAACGCTGAATAACAGATCCCGTAGGAAGGTTATGAAACTCAATAAAGCTCAGGCCATCGCCCGCAGAAACACCGAACTGGGCGGTGCCGTACTCGGCGTCAACAACTGCCATTTCACTGACCTGGACCGCAAACGCAATATCTGGTGGTTCGACCTGCCGGTGGGCCGTATTGCCGTGGGCCAGTACGAGTGGATCCACCTGTTGATGCACAACGCCGAGACCGACCAGTTGCTGCACCTGAAGGTGCCGACCGCGTACCTGCGTGAGAAGCTCGAAGGCCTGGTGGTGCGCAATGCGGGCAAGCGCAAGCCGGAGATCACCCTGGAGTTGAGCGCGGACAAGGATTCGTTCTTGAAGGATGTACGCCCGGCGGGTGCTGGCGTGAGCTTCGCGCAGTTCGCCGTGTAGCGAACGCGGTTGAGCACTGTGGGCGCTGGCTGGCCTGCTCCCACAATGGATTGCATTTCAAGGTGCGAATCCAGCGCCCAATAAAAAGCCCCGCATCTGCGGGGCTATTTGTTTCGGGACGGGTTACTTTTTCAGGCCCAACTTCTTCAACTCTTCATCACGCAACTCACGCCGCAGGATCTTGCCCACGTTGGTGGTCGGCAATGCGTCGCGGAATTCCACGGCCTTGGGCACCTTGTAGGCGGTGACGTTGGCGCGCATGTGCTCCATCACCTGGTCCTTGGTGAGGGTCGCGCCCGGCTTGACCACGATAAACAGCTTGATGTGCTCCCCGGACTTCTCGTCCGGCACACCGATGGCCGCGCACTGCAGCACGCCCGGCAGGCCTGCCAGCACGTCCTCCAGTTCATTCGGGTACACGTTGAAGCCCGAGACCAGGATCATGTCCTTCTTGCGGTCGACGATGCGCATGTAGCCGTCAGGCTGGATGATGGCGATGTCACCGGTCTTGAGCCAGCCTTCGCTGTCGAGCATTTCGTCGGTGGCGTCCTGGCGCTGCCAGTAGCCTTTCATCACTTGGGGGCCCTTGACGCACAGCTCGCCGGTCTCACCCAATGCGAGTTCGGTACCGTCATCGGCGATAACTTTGCACACGGTCGACGGCACCGGGATGCCGATGGTGCCGATCTGGATATGCTGGATCGGATTCACGGTGGCCACCGGGCTGGTTTCGGTCATGCCGTAGCCTTCGCAGATGCCACAACCGGTCACGGCCTTCCAACGCTCGGCCGCCGCCAACTGCAGGGCCATGCCGCCCGACAGGGTGACTTTCAGCGCGGAGAAGTCCAGCTTGCGGAACGCCTCGTTGTTGCACAGCGCCACGAACAGGGTGTTCAAGCCGACAAAGCCGCTGAACTTCCACTTCGACAGTTCCTTGACCATCGCCGGCAGGTCGCGCGGGTTACTGATCAGGATGTTGTGGTTGCCGATCAGCATCATCGCCATGCAATGAAAGGTGAACGCGTAGATGTGGTACAGCGGCAGCGGCGTGATCAGGATCTCGCAACCTTCGTTGAGGTTGGAACCCATCAGCGCCTTGCATTGCAGCATGTTGGCGACCAGGTTGCGGTGGGTGAGCATCGCGCCCTTGGCCACGCCGGTAGTGCCGCCGGTGTATTGCAGCACGGCCACGTCACCGCTGGCCGGGCTGGCGTCGCTGACCGGTTGACCGTGCCCCTTGGCCAGCACGTCGTTGAACTTGATCGCCTTGGGCAGGTGGTAAGCCGGGACCATTTTCTTCACGTACTTGATGACGCTGTTGATCAGCAGACGCTTGAGTGGCGGCAACAGGTCGGCGACTTCAGTGACGATCACGTGCTTGACGGCGGTCTTGGGCACGACCTTTTCCGCCAGGTGCGCCATGTTGGCCAGGCACACCAGCGCCTTGGCGCCGGAGTCGTTGAATTGGTGTTCCATTTCCCGCGCGGTGTACAGCGGGTTGGTGTTGACCACGATCAGGCCGGCGCGGATGGCACCGAACACAGCGACCGGGTACTGGAGGACATTGGGCAGTTGCACGGCGATTCGATCGCCGGGCTTCAAGTCAGTGTGCTGTTGCAGGTACGCGGCGAAGGCGCCGGACAATTCGTACAATTCACCGTAGGTGATCGTCTTGCCCAGGTTGCTGAAAGCCGGTTTGTTGGCGAAGCGCTGGCAGGACTGCTTCAGTACCGCCTGAATATTCGGATACTCGTCTGGATTGATTTCTGCAGCAATCCCGGCGGGGTACTTATCCTTCCAAAAGTCTTCGTTCATGGAAGCCCACTCCTCAGCGACGTCAGCGACGCGAATTCTTCATCGCATTTGATGCGATTATTATTGGTGTATGTTTTTTTAGGTGAATCTGGCGCTTTCAAGCAGGCCGAGACGTCACAAAGCGCGCCGAGAGTAGCAGCTTTGCCAAGGGCCGCCTAGAGCCAAAGGGGGGCCCTACAGTCATAATCACGACTGTCCTACAATAATTGGTCACGGTTTAAACGTCGCTGAAATTCCCCCGCCAAAGGCTCTGGAATGGGCCTTACAGACCAATAAAAAACAATGTGGGAGCTGGCTTCCCTACGATTGCGATCTGTCAGCCGATACATCTAGCGACTGAAACACCGTTATCGCAGGCAAGCCAGCTCCCACATTGTTTACCGCCTTTCACATCAGGCGATGTCGCGCAGCTCCCTGCGCAGAATCTTGCCCACTGGCGTCATCGGCAACGACTCGCGCAACACAATATGCTTGGGCACCTTGTACCCCGTGAAGTTGGTCTTGCAGTACGCCTTCAACTCCTCGAGGCTCACGCCTTGCGCACGCGCCACCACGAACAGCTTCACCGCCTCCCCCGTGCGGTCATCCGGCACGCCGATCACGGCACAATTGGCCACGGCCGGGTGGGCCATCACCACGTCTTCGATCTCGTTGGGGTACACGTTGAAGCCCGAGACGATGATGAGGTCTTTCTTGCGGTCGACGATGCGCACGAAGCCATCGTCGTCGATCACGGCGATGTCGCCAGTCTTCAGCCAGCCCTCGGCGTCCAGCGCTTCGGCCGTGGCGGCCGGTTGCTGCCAGTAGCCTTTCATCACCTGCGGGCCCTTGATGCACAACTCGCCGCGCTCACCCAACGGCAGCTCGACACCCTGGTCATCGATCACCTTCATCGCCGTGGCCGGTACGGGAATGCCCACAGTGCCCAGGCGAGATTTGTTGCCGTAGGGGTTGGTGCTGGCCACCGGCGAGGTTTCCGTCAGGCCGTAGCCCTCGCCAATCGCGCAGCCGGTGATCTGCTCCCAGCGCTCGGCAGTGGCCTTGATCAGCGCGGTGCCGCCAGAGTTGGTGAGCTTGAGGTGGGAGAAGTCCAGGCTCTTGAAGTCTGGATGGTCCATTAAAGCCACGAACAGCGTGTTAAGCCCCAGCAGCCCGGTAAAGCGCCACTTTTTCAGCTCCTTGATAAAGCCACCGATGTCCCGCGGGTTGGTGATCAGTACGTTGTGGTTACCGGACACCATCATGCACATGCAATTCGCGGTGAAGGCATAGATGTGGTACAGCGGCAGCGGAGCGATCATCACCTCCTGCCCTTCCTTGATCAGCGGGTGGCCGTCATCACCGGTCTGGGACATGCAGGCGCGTACCTGTTGCATGTTCGCCACCAGGTTGCCATGGGTGAGCATCGCGCCCTTGGCCAGGCCGGTGGTGCCACCGGTGTATTGCAGCACGGCAATGTCGTCCAGGGTTACCGGGTGGCGAGTCACCCCCAGGCCCGCGCCCATGCGCAAGGCACGCTTGAACGACACTGCACGCGGCAGGCTGTAGGCCGGGACCATCTTCTTGACCTTGTCGACCAGGGTGTTGACCAGCCAGCCCTTGGCGGCGGGCATGAAGTCGCCCATCTTGGCTTCGATCAGGTAGTCGATCTCGGTGTCGCTGCACACCTCCTGCACCCGCGAGCCGAACAGGTTGAGGTACACCAGCGCACGCACGCCGGCGTCCTTGAACTGGTGGCGCATCTCGCGCGGGGTGTACAGCGGGTTGGTATTGACCACGATCAGGCCGGCGCGCAAGGCGCCGAACACCGCAATCGGGTAGTGCAGCACGTTGGGCATCTGCACCGCGATACGGTCGCCGGGCTTGAGGTCGGTATGCTGTTGCAGGTAACCGGCGAACGCCGCGCTCTGGCGTTCAAGCTCGGCGTACGTGAGGGTGATGCCCATGTTGCTGAATGCCGGACGGTCGGCAAAGGCCTTGCAGGAACGCTCGAACACCTCAATCACCGACTTGTAGGCAGAGAGGTCGATGTCATTGGGAACGCCCGCCGCGCGTTTGTCATTCCAGAAATCAGGTTGCATTATTCTTGTCCTCTTACCTGAGTGTGTCCGGCCGCTGCAGTTGTAAAAAGTCTACATCTATAAAAAGCGGAGCTCAGGGGACGTTAGCAGCTATGACCAAACAGGCAAATACAGGAAATAGCGTCATTAATTGCGTGAATCTTCCTACAAGGCCTTGCGCTGATCAGACGCTTGCCGTGGGATGAGCTATACACTGCAACGACCCCGAGCAAAGGAAGCGCCATGAACCACAGTACCTTCTGGCTGACCGCGAATGACCGCAGCCGCCTGTACGTCAATCAATGGATGCCCGACGGCACGCCCAAAGCCCTGGTGATGCTGTCGCATGGCATGGCCGAGCACAGCGGGCGCTACGCGCGCCTGGCCGAGGCCTTGTGCGCCGCCGGTTACGGCCTGTACGCGCTGGACCAGCGTGGCCACGGCCGCACCGCCGACGAAGGCACCCTGGGCCTGTACGCCGAAAAGGATGGCTGGAACAAAGTGGTGGGCGACCTGGCGAGCCTCAACCAGCATATCGGCCAGCAGCAGCCGGGGTTGCCGATCATGCTGCTGGGCCACAGCATGGGCAGCTACATCGCCCAGGCTTACCTGCTGCATCACAGCGCCAGCCTCAATGGCGCGATTCTCAGCGGTTCGAATTTCCAGCCGGTGGCGCTGTACCGCGCCGCACGGGTGATCGCCCGGATCGAACGCCTACGCCAGGGCTTGCGCGGGCGTAGCGCGCTGATCGAATTCCTGTCGTTTGGATCATTCAACAAGGCCTTCACACCCAATCGCACCGCTTTCGACTGGCTCAGCCGCGACCCGGCCGAGGTCGACAAGTACATCAACGACCCACTGTGCGGGTTCCGCTGCACCAACCAGCTGTGGATCGACCTGCTCGGCGGCTTGCAGCAAATCAGTAAAGCGTCCAATCTCGCGCAGATCGATCCAGGCCTGCCGGTCCTGGTAATGGGCGGCGAATGTGATCCGGTGAGTGAAGGCAAGCGTCTCAAAAGCCTGGCCGACGCCCTGCGTGAAGCCGGCTGCCAGCACCTGCAACTGAATATCTACCCGCAGGCGCGTCACGAAGTGTTCAATGAAACCAACCGTGACCAGGTCACCGGGGACGTGCTGACATGGCTCGACCAGGCCCTGACCTTGCGCAGGCCCGCCCGCTGCGAATAACTTTTCTTTTAAAATCAGCCGTTTAAAATCGGTCGATAATGACCGTTTAGCCACAGGATGCACCTTTAGATGACCCAGGTAACCAACACCCCGTACGAAGCCCTTGAAGTCGGCCAGACCGCCAGCTACAGCAAATTGGTGGAAGAGCGCGATATCCAGCTGTTCGCCGCGATGTCCGGTGACCACAACCCAGTGCACCTGGATGCCGAGTACGCCAAGGCGACCATGTTCAAGGAGCGTATCGCCCATGGCATGTTCAGCGGCGCCCTGATCAGCGCGGCAGTGGCCTGCGAGCTGCCTGGGCCGGGCACGATCTACATCGGCCAGCAGATGAGCTTCCAGAAGCCGGTAAAGATCGGTGACACACTGACCGTACGCCTGGAAATCCTCGAGAAGCTGCCGAAATTTCGCGTGCGCATCGCCACCCGCGTGTTCAACCAGCGTGATGAGTTGGTGGTGGACGGCGAGGCGGAGATTTTGGCGCCGCGTAAGCAGCAGGTTGTTACTTTGACCGAGCTGCCCGCAATCACCATCGGCTGATTTCGATCTCAAAAATTTACACAATACAAATGTGGGAACGGGCCTGCCCGCGAAAGCGATAGTTCAGTCACTAATGATCAGACTGAATAACCGCGTTCGCGAGCAAGCCCGCTCCCACATTAGTTACAGCAGTTACAGCAGTTACAGCGCGAAGCTTACGACTGGGCGCGAGCCTGGTTGCGCAGGGCTTTCACTTGGTCGTGGTTGCGTTGTGCGCCGTGGAACTGACGCTCAACTAGGTCACGAATGCCCAGCAGGTTGTGCTTGTTGATCTTCTCGATCGCTTCCTTGTAAGCCTTCAGGGCGTGGTCTTCACCGCGCTCGGCTTCGTTCAGGACAGCCTCCTCATCTTTACCGGTGACCATCGACTTCACGTCGACCCAGCCACGGTGCAAAGCGCCGGCCACACTGCCGGACTCTTCCGGATCGCCACCCAAGGCACGAACAGCGGTTTGCAGCTCGGCGGCTGCAGCTGCGCAATCAGCAGAGCGCTTCACAAACAGAGCCTTGAGCTCTGGATGCTTGATGTCTTCAGCACAAGTCGCGAAGCCTTTCTGGCCGTCTTTGCTGGTCTCGATCAGGTCGTTGAGTACAGAGATCGATTCTTTGTTGATGTCAGTCATTTTTCAATTCCTTGTGCGGGTTAAGAAACGTGTCTTAGTAATTGCAGCACCCGTGCCAGGTTTTAAAAAATAAAATTTTCATTGATTTTCAATAGCTTACGAATTATTGAACCATCTGTATCTACGTTATTTGCATGATCTGTCATTTGGCCTTCATGCAGAATGCCTGTATTTTCCAAGACTTCGCCCTCCACCGCGCGACGCTCATGAATCCGGAAAAACTCGAACTACTGATCACCCGCGAGATGCCTTTCGGCAAATACAAGGGACGAATTATTGCTGACCTGCCCGGACCCTACCTGAACTGGTTCGCCCGTGAAGGTTTCCCTCACGGCGAACTGGGCGGTTTGCTGGCCTTGATGCAGGAAATCGACCACAACGGTTTATCGCAATTGCTGGAACCGCTGCGCGCGAAACACGGCAAACCCGCCCCTCGCCATTAAGAGCCCCTCTATGCCACGCAATGCAGACAACGAAGGTCACTGGCGGGCCATCGCCGAGCGCTACGCCCTGGAGCCCGGCCCGATCAACCTGGAAAACGGTTACTTCGGCCGCATGAGCCGCGCGGTGCAGGCGCACTACCTGGAGCAGGTTGCGTTTATCAACCGGAGTAACTCGCTGTATGTGCGTCAGGCATTTGAACAAGGCGAGAACGTCGAGATTCGCCGGCAACTGGCCGAGATGATCAACGTCGACCCGGCGTCCGTGGCGTTTACCCGTAACGCGACCGAAGCATTGCAATCACTGATCCGCAACTACAACCGCCTGCAACCGGGTGACCAGGTGCTGATCAGTGACCTGGAGTACGACACGGTCAAAGGGGCCATGCGTTGGCTGGCCGGTTACCGAGGTGTGGAGGTGATCGAACTTTCCCACACTCATCCGGCCAGTTTCGACAGCCTGGTGCAGACGTATCGCGATGCATTCGCTCATTACCCGCGCCTCAAGCTGATGGCGCTGACCCATGTCACCCACCGCACCGGCCTGGTGATGCCCGTCGAAGCCATTGCCCAGGTTGCGCGTGAACACGGTGTGGACGTGATCCTCGATGGTGCCCACGCCCTGGGCCAGATTGAATTCAACCTGGCCGCGCTGGGCATCCAGTTCGCCGGTTTCAACCTGCACAAATGGATCGGCGCACCGCTGACCCTGGGCTTCCTTTACATCGCGCCGGAACGCCTGGCCGATATCAACCCCGACATGGGCGAGTTCCATTACCCCGTCACCGATGTGCGTGCCCGTACGCCGTACAGCACGCCAAACTTTCCGGCATTGATGACCTTGCCGTTGGTGTTTGAAGAACATCGGCAACTGGGTGGCGCAGCAGCTAAAGGGGCACGGGTGAACTACCTACGCGACCTGTGGGTGAGCCAGGTGCGGGCGTTAGCGGGGGTTGAGGTGCTGACGCCAGATGATCCGCGACTGTATTGCGGGATCACGGCGTTCAAGTTCACCGGGCGCGACCAGCAGGTGATGGTGGACAGGCTGCTCCGGGACTACAACCTGTTCACCACCACGCGCACGGGCGCGGCGTTTGGGACCTGTATCCGCGTGACGCCGGGGTTACTGACGTCGGCGGCGGACATCAACGTGCTGGTCAACGCCATTGATAAACTAAACGCAGATTAAACCTCCCACATTTGGCTCCTTGGTGGGCTCGAGGTTTTCTACAGGCAAAAAAAAGCGGTACACCGACCAAGTGCACCGCAAAAATGCCGTTAAGCACAGCAACAACGATTCAGTAAAAGCAGATCAATCCAGCAGCGCCAGCGCCTCGGCGGTGACTTCCTGGATGCGAGCCCAGTCGCCGTTCTTGACCCACTCAGGGTCCAGCATCCAGCTACCGCCCACGCACATCACGTTTTTCAACGCCATGTAGTTTTTGATGTTGGCCGGGCCAACGCCGCCAGTCGGGCAGAATTTCACTTCGCCGAACGGGCCGCCGAGGGCCTTGATCGCAGCTACGCCACCGCTGACTTCGGCCGGGAACAGCTTGAAGCGACGGTAGCCCAAGCCATAACCTTCCATGATGCCCGAGGCATTGCTGATGCCCGGTAGCAGAGGGATCGGACTGTGCACCGAGGCTTCCAGCAGATCGCGGGTAATGCCCGGGGTAACGATGAATTGCGAGCCTGCCACTTCGGCCGCTTCGAGCATGTGGCGGTCGAGCACGGTGCCAGCACCGGTGCACAGCTCAGGGCGCTGCTCGCGCAATACCTGGATGGCCTTGAGGCCGAACTCGGAACGCAGGGTCACTTCCAATGCGGTCAAACCACCGGCTGCCAGGGCATCGGCCAGCGGCAGGATGTCCTGTTCGCGGGCGATGGTGATCACCGGCAGGATCCGCGCCTTGGCGCAGAGGCTGTCGATCAGGGCAACTTTATCCGCCATGGACACGGTCGGTTGGGGGCTATTCATAGCGGCTGATCCTTGGCTCATGGGCACCAGTAAATCTCTAATGTAGGTTGCAGAAACGCGCGAATCGGCATGGCAGCAACGTCGTCACTGGCCAGCGCGGCGCTCAAGGTGGTCAATTTCGAACTGCCGGAAATCGACAGGACGGTGTAGTGGGCCGTGGCCAGCAATGCGCGACTCATGGTCAGGCGCTGGTGTGGCACGGTAGGCGCCAGCATCGGCCAGCAACGGCGGGTACCGTCGGCCTGCAGTGCTTCGGCGAGGTTCGGGCTGTTGGGAAACAGCGATGCAGTGTGGCCATCATCGCCCATGCCCAGCACCAGCACATCAATGGCTGGCAGTTCGGCCAGCAGGCGATCGGCTTGCTCGGCAGCGTCTTCAAGCGTGGCGGCAGCGCTGTAGAGGCTGAGGAACCTGGCCTTGGCCGCCGGGCCTTGCAGCAGGTGTTGTTTCAACAGGCCGGCATTGCTGTCGGCGTGTTCCACCGGCACCCAGCGTTCATCGGCCAGGGTAATGGTGACCTTGGACCAGTCCAGCCCCTGTTTGGCCAGGTGCTGGAAAAACGCCACGGGGCTGCGACCACCGGACACCACCAGGGTCGCTTCGCCACGGGCGCTGATGGCCGAGCGCAGTTGCTCGGCCACGTCGTTGGCCAGGCCTTCCGCCAACAGCACCGGGGTGCGGTACTCGTGCGGGGTAACGCCCTCGGGCAGTTTCAATTCAGATATCGCCATACCATGACCTCCCATCCCGCGTGATCAGTGCAATCGAGCTCATCGGCCCCCAGGAACCCGCCGCGTACGGCTTGGGCGCATCACCGGATTTTTTCCACCCGGCGATCAGCTGGTCACACCACTTCCACGCGGCTTCGATTTCAT
>Ga0065714_10000089_pt1 | contig 17487 bp, 17 predicted proteins | sample MisRhiReplicate2_FD_59101 | JGI IMG/M metagenome (GOLD analysis project Ga0065714, IMG submission 59101) | Miscanthus rhizosphere microbial communities from Kellogg Biological Station, MSU, sample Rhizosphere Soil Replicate 2: eDNA_1 v2... | ecosystem: Host-associated > Plants > Roots >...
CGCGTGGCGCTGGTGACGCTCCATGTAGCGCTCGACATAGGAGCACGAAGGGATGACGGTGTAGCCCATCTCCTCGGCGTACTCCAGCGCCTTCTCGGTCAACGCGGCTGCAATACCGCGACCGCGCAATGCGTTAGGCACGAAGGTGCGATAGATGTCCAGGGTCTGCTTCCCCAGATCCATATAGGTCAGGTAGGCACGATGACCGTCCACATTGGTCTCGAACTGATGACCAGCCTGGTCATGGTGGATGGACAACGCCTCGCTCATCACTACTCCTCGCGGGTCTGGAATTCTGACCCCTACCTTACCGATGTTTTNCCGGCGAAGGAACATCTACGCCACCCCGTGCCTGAATGGACACCGAGAAGAACTGCACCCATCTCGCGCAACCGAGCACGTATCAAATAGTAGGCACCATTGGTAGAAATGCTCAAGGTACGCTCGTCATCACGCTGGGGCGAGGGGTACTGCTCCGGGTTACGCAGAGACGGCTCGACCAAGATCTCTGAAGGTCGACAGCCTGAACATTGCCGGATGTTGAGACTTAAGACGAGCGCCCTTTGTTAAAGTCACCTGAACATGGAGAAAGATATGAGAGGCGCCACGCAAAATCCGAACAAAAGTGTGGACGAATCCATCTAGACAGACTTTAGCCTAGACTCGGAAAAGAGCTGTGAGCGCGCGGAACTTTTCTCGGCGGCTCGCTCAGCTCGGGCCTCCCAGCTGGATATTTTTTAAACAATGCAGTTAAAAGTTGCTCGAAAAAGAATCAACGCCTACAATTTTTTTGGCTTCTTGCTTTACGTCAGTTTACTTACGACAAGTAATGGGTAGTATGTACGCCGGCTATTTCCTCACTCTGAGGAGACAGCTAACTTAATAGAAAGTCCTTGAAGGGGAACACGATGAACAACGTTCTGAAATTCTCTGCTCTGGCTCTGGCCGCAGTTCTGGCTACCGGTTGCAGCAGCGNATCGAAAGAAACCGAAGCACGTCTGACCGCTACTGAAGACGCAGCNGCTCGCNCCCAGGCTCGTGCAGACGAAGCTTACCGTAAAGCTGATGAAGCTCTGGCTGCTGCTCAAAAAGCACAACAGACTGCTGACGAAGCTAACGAGCGTGCTCTGCGCATGCTGGACAAAGCTAGCCGCAAGTAATAATCCTTCGGGATTGTTATCAAGCCGACCCATTTTTTGGGTCGGCTTTTTTATTGCCTGCTATTTCGTACCGGCGATAAAAAACCCGCCGATGCAGTCAGCATCGGCGGGTTCCTTTCAAGCATTACTGCAACGGGTCGATCGGCGCACTCGTCACCATCGGCGCCGAGGCGTTCGGCACTCCGATTTCCACCGGCAGGCCATCTTCGGCGGCAACCACGTCGCGGACCACATCCCAGTTCATGCGCAGGTTGTTGGTGATGTCCTCACGCTTGAGCATCGCGTTGATCACCGCAGTGTGTTTGTCGACCACAGAAGGGTTGCCCTTGTCGTCCAGCGGCGTGTGCGCTTCCAGATACACCTTGCCGCCACTGATACCGAACTTGTACGGATCGCTGATAATGCGCACCGACGTGCCTACCGGCACCATGCTCGCCATTTCCAGCACGTTGTTGTTGAACATGCGGAAGCAACCGTGGCTGGTGCGCATGCCGATGCCGAACTTCTTGTTCGAACCGTGGATCAGGTAGCCCGGCGTGCCCAGCGTGAACTTGAACGGCCCCAGCGGGTTGTCCGGNCCGGCCGGCACCACGTTCGGCAGNGGATCGCCATCGGCGGCGTGCTCGGCCTTGATCGACGCTGGAGGAGTCCAGGTCGGNTTCGGCGTCTTGGCGGTGATGNTGGTATGGGCAATCGGCGAGCCCCAGCCTTCACGNCCGATACCCAGCGGGAAGGTGTACACCACGTTCCGGCCTTTCGGGAAGTAATAGAGGCGGTACTCGGCCAGGTTGATGACGATGCCTTCACGCGGGCCTGGTGGCAGGATGAAACGCGTCGGCAGCACCACTTCGGTNCCAGCNCCCGGCAGCCATGGATCGACGCCAGGGTTGGCCGCGACCATTTCCGAATAGCCCAGATCGTAGGTGGTGCCAAGGTCGGCGAAGGTATCTTCGTACTTGGCCTTGATCACCTGGANCTGACCGACGATGTCTTCACCGGGCGGTGGCAGGGGCAGCTCCAATGCTGCTACGGGACCCGCCACACAGAGGGCGGCGAGAGACAGGTAGCGGGTGACGGCAGGAAAGCGCGGCAACATCCGGAAAATCCTTCGCATGATCGACAAGGGTATAAAAAACGGGATTGTACACCGGCGTCTGCAAAATCGGGGAGTTGACCGATAGCAAGCAATCTATCGGCTTCTAAAGCTCGAAACGCAGTTCCGGCCAGATCGGCGATGTGCCGCGTTTTTGCGATTCCAGAATGGCCCGGCACAGCGAGCACAGGCGCTGATCCTGGAACACACGGCGATCGACACTCGACCAGCGTGGTTGTGCTGGCAACAGGCTGCCGCACAAAGTACGGTCCGCCGAGCCGCCCAACTCCAGTTGACGGGTCACCAGATGTACCCGCACTTCCTGGCAGGCGAACAGATCCAGCTGTTCGTCAGGCTCGATCAGTTGATAGGCAAAAAGTGACCAGGCAGGACGCGGCATCGGGGGCTCCAAATCGGGGGCGCCACCTTAGCCGAAACACCGCCGCTAGAAAAGCGTCAAAGCAGCGGTTTCAGTGTAGGCCAGACATTTTCCAGCAACTTGCCCTGAGCCCCGACAGCCGGGTGCANGCCGTCGGNNTGCATCAAGTCTGGATGACCACCCACGCCGTCGAGAAAAAACGGCACCAGCGGGATCTTTTTCTCCTCGGCCAGNGTGCTGTAGACCTTCGCGAAGGCCTCGGTATAACGAACACCGTAGTTAGGTGGCAATTGCATGCCGAGCAGCAGCACCTTGGCGCCACTGGCGCGGGAGCTGTCGATCATTGCTGCAAGGTTTTGTTGCAATTGCGTTGGCAGCAATCCGCGCAGGCCATCGTTGCCGCCCAACTCAAGGATTACCAGCTCCGGCTTATGCTCTGCAAGCAGCGCGGGCAGGCGCGCCTGGCCTCCGGCGCTGGTGTCGCCGCTGATGGACGCATTGACCACCTTATCGTCGAAACCTTCGCGCTTGAGTCGTTGCTCAAGCAGCGACACCCACCCCAAGCGGGTATCCAGTCCGAAACCGGCGCTGATACTATCGCCAACGATCAGGACAGTACCCGCCGCTGCGTTCTGGGCCATGCACATCAAGGCCAGGCCAGCACTCAAAAACCACACACGCATCGGATTCTCCATGGGCGCAAGCATTCTCACCGCGAAGAACCTCAGCAAAGTGGTTCCCAGCGCGGAAGGTGAACTGACCATCCTGCACGAACTGAGCCTGAAACTGAACAAGGGCGACAGTCTGGCCATCGTCGGTGCCTCCGGTTCCGGCAAATCCACCCTTCTGGGCCTGCTCGCCGGTCTCGATCTGCCAAGCAGCGGTGAAGTCACGCTCGCGGGTCAAGCCCTGAGCAACCTCGATGAAGACCAACGGGCGCGCATCCGCGCCGAGCATGTGGGTTTTGTCTTTCAATCATTCCAGCTGCTGGACAGCCTCAACGCCCTGGAAAACGTCATGCTGCCGTTGGAACTCGATGGCCGCAAAGACGCCCGTGAGCGCGCCACCGAACTGTTGCAACGCGTCGGGCTGGGCCAACGGCTGACCCATTCGCCCCGCCAGCTCTCCGGCGGAGAACAGCAGCGCGTGGCGATTGCCCGAGCTTTTGCCGCCGAGCCCGATGTGCTGTTCGCCGACGAACCCACCGGCAACCTCGACAGCCACACCGGCGAGCGCATCAGCGATCTGCTGTTTGAACTCAATCAGGAACGCGGCACGACCCTGGTGCTGGTGACCCACGATGAACGCCTGGCACATCGCTGCCGACGCCTGATCCGCCTCGACGCCGGCCTGCTCGTCCCGCCTCTGGAGGTTTAATGGCACGCCTGCCGCTGTTGCGCCTGTTCAGNCTTGCCATCCGCCAACTGCTGCGCGACGCNCGCGCCGGTGAGTTGCGCGTGCTGTTTTTTGCCTTGCTGGTGGCCGTGGCGGCGAGTACCGCCATCGGCTACTTCGGCGCCCGCCTGAACGGCGCCATGATGCTGCGCGCCACCGAGTTTCTCGGTGCCGACTTGCTGCTTGAAGGCAGCTCTCCGGCACGGCCCGAACAGATTAAAAGCGGCACGGAGCTGGGCCTCGAACACGCTCAAGTGGTGGAGTTTTCCAGCGTCATCGCCACTGACAATGGCATTCAGTTGTCCAGCATCAAGGCTGCCGATGACGTCTACCCACTGCGCGGCGAACTGAAAAGCGCCCCGGCGCCCTTCGCCCCGGAAGAACCCGGTGGCGGACCGAAACCCGGTGAAGCCTGGGTCGAAGCGCGACTGTTGACGGCGCTGGACCTGAAGATCGGCGACAGCATCGACGTCGGCATGCGAACCCTCAAACTGGCGCGAGTGCTGACCTACGAACCGGATCGCGCCGGCAATTTCTACAGCCTGACACCGAGGGTGCTGATCAACCTCAGCGATCTCGCCGCGACCGGCGTGGTGCAACCCGGCAGCCGGGTCAGTTACCGCGAACTCTGGCGCGGTAAAGCCGAGGCGCTGGAAGCCTATCGTCAATTGATCAAACCCGGCCTGGCCGCCAACCAGCGTTTGCAGGATGCCCGTGATGGCAACCAACAGATCGGCGGCGCCTTGGGCAAGGCCGAGCGTTATTTGAACATGGCCAGCCTGGTGGCAGTTCTNCTGTCGGGTGTGGCGGTGGCGCTGTCGGCTACGCGCTTCGCCACCCGCCGATTCGATGCCAGTGCATTGCTGCGTTGCCTGGGGCTGTCCCGACGGGAAACCATGGTGCTGTTCAGTTTGCAGCTGATGGTGCTCGGGCTGCTCGCCAGCATCAGCGGCGCCCTCATCGGCTGGTTCGCGCAGCTGGGTCTGTTTGCGCTGCTGCATGATTTATTACCCACCGACGTTCCACCGGGCGGTCTGTTTCCTGCCATTGCCGGGATTGGCACCGGNCTGGTGGCGCTGGCCGGTTTTGCCTTGCCGCCACTGGCGGCACTGGGCNGGGTTCCGCCATTGCGGGTATTGCGTCGAGACATGCTGCCGATTCCTTCCAGCACCTGGATGGTTTACGGCGCGGCATTGGGCGCCCTTGGGCTGATCATGTGGCGCCTGAGCCTGGACCTGCTGCTGACGTTCGCCCTGCTCGGCGGTGGCGTGATCGCAGCGCTGATCCTTGGCGGCTTGCTGTTGCTGCTTCTGAAGAGTCTGCGNCGAATGCTGGCGCGCGCCTCTTTGCCGTGGCGCCTCGGGCTGGGCCAATTGCTGCGTCATCCACTGGCGGCGGCTGGGCAATCCCTGGCCTTCGGCTTGATTCTGCTGTCCATGGCGCTGATCGCATTGTTGCGCGGCGAGTTGCTGGACACCTGGCAGAACCAGCTACCGAAAAACGCGCCCAACTATTTCGCGCTGAACATTTTGCCGGCGGACAAACAGGCGTTCACCGACCGCCTGATCGAATTGTCGGCGCAATCGGCGCCGCTATACCCGGTGGTACCTGGACGGCTGATCAGCATCAACGGCGAGCCGGTACAGGAAATCGTCAGCAAGGATTCGGCCGGTGACCGAGCGATCCAGCGCGACCTGAGCCTGACCTGGGCGGCGGATTTGCCGGCGGGCAACAAACTCACTGCGGGTAACTGGTGGGCCGAACAGACGCCGGACGATATCCCCGGCGTATCGGTGGAAGGCAAAGTCGCCGAAAGCCTGAAACTCAAGCTCGGCGATCACATGGTGTTTACCGTGGGCGGCGTCAATCGCGAAGCGAAAGTCACCAGCCTGCGGGACATCAACTGGGACAACTTCCAGCCTAACTTCTTCATGATCTTCCAGCCCGGCACACTGAAGGATCTGCCGGCGACCTACCTGACCAGTTTTTATCTGGCGGCCGGTCATGATCAGCAGATCGTGGATCTGTCCCGGGCGTTTCCGGCGGTGACCATCTTGCAAGTCGAAGCCTTGCTCGAACAGCTGCGCAGCATCCTCGCCCAAGTCACCCTGGCGGTGGAATATGTGCTGTTGTTCGTGTTGGCGGCGGGGATGGCAGTGTTGTTTTCAGGGCTGCAAGCGACGCTCGATGAACGCATTCGACAAGGCGCCTTGTTGCGAGCGCTAGGGGCCGAGCGGCAACTGTTGGTCAAGGCCCGGCGGATCGAGTTCGGTTTGCTGGGGGCGGTCAGCGGATTGTTGGCNGCGCTGGGTTCGGAACTGGTAAGTATGGTGCTCTACCGCTACGCCTTCGACCTGCCGTGGCACCCGCATCCGTGGTTGTTGGTGCTGCCACTGATCGGTGCGGTGCTGATCGGGGGAGCCGGTGTGTTTGGTACGCGCCGTGCGCTGAACGCCAGCCCCCTGACAGTCTTGCGCGAGGGTTGATAGACTCAAGCTCTCTCTATCACAAGAAGTTGCCATGAGCCGTTATCGCCCTCCCCGCCCCGCTGGCACCGCGCTGATCACCCCCGAAGGTGAAGCGCGGATGCGGGCCGAGTTTCATGAGCTCTGGCATGTTCGGCGGCCGCAGGTGACACAGTCAGTCAGCGAGGCCGCCGCACAGGGCGATCGCTCGGAAAACGCCGAATACACCTACGGCAAAAAAATGCTGCGCGAGATCGACAGTCGCGTACGTTTTCTCACCAAGCGGCTGGAAGCGCTCAAAGTCGTCAGCGAAAAACCGAGCGATCCGAACAAGGTTTATTTTGGCGCTTGGGTCACGATTGAAGACGAGGACGGCAAAGAGTCGCGCTATCGAATCGTCGGGCCAGATGAACTTGACTTGAAACAGGGCCTGATCAGCATCGATTCGCCGCTGGCCCGTGCCCTGATCGGCAAGGCGCTGGACGCCGAAGTTCGGGTCCAGACACCGACCGGTGAGCAGTGCGTGTACATCGTGGCGATCGACTATCTTTGAGCCGCTGCGCTCTAAACCTCAACGACGGGTAATCAGCCCCTGTCGGGCAACGCGAATCAATTGCTTGATCACTTCGGGGGCGTCCTGGAGGCTGGGCGATTGAATCACCGCCAGATCGAAACTGTCGCTGGCAAATCGAGCCAGCGATTCACCCTCTTCGACAAACTGGATCAGGAAGGCCGCAGGCCCACCGGTGCGACGTGGCCAGCCATCGAGATAACGCAAAAGTGTCGGCTGATGTTTGCCGCCAAGCAGGATTTTTGGATTGCGCTGGGTGAGGTGTGCCGTGATCGGCGCGGGGCGTATAACTGGGCTTAGTGCATTCATTGTGTCGTGTCTCTGCCTCAAAAGTCTGCATGGCAGGTGAGAGGCAACACCGAACCAGCGCTTTAGCGGTATTTCGAAGCCTGTTTCAAGCTTCTATCGGCAACTGAATGAGTCACCTGGCGCCCCGCAAGTAGCTGTTTAAATCGGCGCATGNGCAGCATCCTAGAGAAGCTGACCGGACAGTGTCAAGAATGACGAGCAACAAAAAGGCCCGCAATGCGGGCCTTTTCATTGAGCCAGAGCGGTCAGCCAGCGATAGCGCGGTCAGCCGAGAGCTTGCCGGCGCCTTCGATCAGCACCGCGATGCTGCCACCGAGCAGTGCCAAGGCGAATTCATAACCGTTGTTGGCCATGAACAAACCGTTAGGAAGGTGCACCGAGAAGATCGCCACCAGTGAGAGGATGGTCAGGCCGAGGGCTGCCGGGCGAACCAGCAAGCCAATGATCAANGCCAGNCCGGCGAAGAACTCGGTACCGCCCGCCAGCGTCGCCATCAGATAGCCCGGCGCCAGNCCGATGCTTTCCATGTACTGCGCNGTGCCCGCCAGGCCGTAACCACCGAACGCCCCAAAGAGNTTCTGCGAGCCGTGGGCAGCGAAGATGATGCCGACGAAAATCCGCAAGACAGTCAGGCCGTAGCCAGCGCGGGTAAACAGTACCTTGTTGATCAGTGTGCTCATGCTGTGTCATCCGTTGTCAGTGTGTGTTGGTTGGCCGCTATATTAATCAGTAAATCTCATGTTAAAAGCGCAATTAATGCGCCATAACAATCAGTTTATTCGATTATTTGCGTGAGGCAACTTTCTGCCCCTGGGGCTCCAACGACTCCCGCTCCCGATCGAACGCCAGGTAATACTTGTTCACGCTATTAACATAGCTGACGGCGCCCATTCCCACCTGCTCCATGGCGATGCGTTCGACCTGGAAGAACCACTGATTGGGATTCAAACCGCGCCGACGAGCCTCGGCACGCATGCCCTGAACCCGCTCCGGCCCCATGTTGTAGGCCGCCAGCACGAACGCCATGCGCTCGCGCTCGTTGAGTTTGGGGCTGGCAAAAAACTTGCGACGAATCATCGCCAGGTACTTGGCCCCGGCCTGCACATTGGCGTCGAGATTCTGAATGTTGTCGACCCCCACCCGCTGGGCGGCGGACGGGGTGATCTGCATCAGGCCGGTAGGGCCGCTGCCACTGCGGGCATTGGGTTGCAGGGCCGATTCCTTGAACGCCAGCGCCGCCAGATTCAACCAGTCCATGCCTTGGGCTTCAGCGTGTTTTTGCAGCACCGGTCGAAGTTTTCGAGGCGCTGCCGATCAGCCTTGGCCAATGGATAGTGCACTTGATACAGACGTCGATAGATCCGCATGAACGCGGCATCCTGATCCGATGGTTTTTTGTAACCGCTCAGGAAGCGATCAATGCTCGCGCGCAACATTGAGGCGTCGCGGCGCACGAACCAGAACTCTTCGCCCGGTTCGCTGATGAGCACCTGCCGATCGAAACGCAATTTGGGCAGGATCTTGCCCCAGCGCTCGGCAATGGGTTGCTCGACGATCGTCAGGTGAAAGATTCCGCCCTGGACCATCTCCAGCACATCCTCGACCGCCAGACTGGGATCGACCCACTCGATGGTCACCGGTGGCAGTTTGAGCAAGGCGAGCTTTTGATTGATCTGGCTGACCGCGTCCCCGGCGGCACTGCCGGTGGGCAACGCCAGGGTTTTGCCGGAGAGTTGTTCGAGACGGGTATAACGTCGCTCGCCTTTGATCCCGACCAATATCAACGGGATGTTGCTGGCAATCGGTTCACTGGTGCTGACCGCGTGGCCCGGTTGCAGGTCCAGCAGTTCCCCCGGTGCGACCAGATCACCCTCGCCGCGCTGCAAAGCACCGATCAGTTGATCCTTGCCCTTGGGAATGATCTTTAGGGTAATTTCCTGACCGTCACGGGCGTGACCGTTGAGGTACTGCTCGAAGGCACGCAAACGGTGGTACTCAACACCGATGGCCTGCCCCTGGACTTCGCCGGAGCTGTTGCGGCTCTGGTTGACCAGCACCCGCAACACACGACTGCTGCGGATTTCCGCCAAGTCTCGCACTTTGGTCGAAGGCACGGCTTGCAACGGCCCGGCCAGACGCGCAACCGCCGGCATCGGCAGCAGCAACGAACAACACAGCAGTAGCAAAACCGAGGGACGTATCATCCACTCTCCAGAAAGAATACTGGGCCGACTTCAAGAATTTTCATGAAATCGAACGACAGAAACAGAGCGCCGTGAGCGCTGGCAAAGTGCGAAAGACTGGCACAGTGATGGCACCCTGGCCACCCTGACCTGTCTCGCGGCATCAAGAGACAGCTATAACTCGTTGTAGTTCTTGGCTTTTCTTATAAATCTACAGCTCTGATATGCTTTCCGGCCTTTGGTCCGAGGTAGCACCATGCAACTCATCGATATCGGCGTCAACCTGACCAACCCCAGTTTTGCCGACAAACACCAGGCTGTACTCGACCGCGCCTACGCTGCCGGGGTCTGCCAATTGGTGCTCACCGGCACCAGTGTCGAGGGCAGTGAGCAGGCGCTGGAACTGTGCCGGCAACTGGACGAAACGGCTCAACGGCTGTTCGCCACGGCCGGCATTCACCCCCACTGCGCCAGCGACTGGAACGCCGACAGCGCCCAGCGTCTGCGCAGTTTGCTCAAGGAGCCAAACGTTGTGGCGGTGGGTGAATGCGGGCTGGATTTCAATCGTGATTTCTCGCCGCGCCCGCAGCAGGAAAAAGTCCTGGAAAAGCACTTGGAGTTGGCGGTCGAGCTGCAATTGCCNGTGTTCCTCCACGAGCGCGATGCCAGNCAGCGCTTGCTGGAAATCCTTCGCGATTACCGTGATCAGTTGCCGGCCGCCGTGGTGCATTGCTTCACGGGCGAAAAGAAGGCGCTGTTCAGTTACCTCGATCTGGATTTGCACATCGGTATCACCGGCTGGATCTGCGACGAGCGCCGGGGCACGCACCTGCATCCACTGGTGAAAGAGATCAAGCGGGGACGGTTAATGCTGGAGAGCGATGCGCCGTATCTGTTGCCGCGCAGTCTGCGACCCAAGCCGAAGAATGGTCGCAACGAACCGGCATATCTGACCGAAGTGTTGCGGGAAGTGGCGCTGCATCGCGGGGAGAGCGAGGAAGATCTGGCAGCTCACAGCACGGCGTGTGCGCGAGCATTCTACGGGTTGCCAATGGTCGACTGACGAACCGAACCTGTGGGAGCGGGCTTGCTCGCGAAAGCGGTTGAACAGTCAAAATTGATTTTGAATGTCCGTCCGCTTTCGCGAGCAAGCCCGCTCCCACATTAATCAGTGGCTGTTGCGCAACATTTCTTTGGGNACGTACTTGCCGATCTCGAACTTGCCGATCGCCGCGCGGTGCACTTCGTCNGGACCGTCGGCCAGGCGCAGNGTGCGTTGCATCGCATACATATAAGCCAGTGGGAAATCGTTGGACACCCCTGCCCCGCCATGGATCTGGATCGCCCGGTCGATCACCCGCAAGGCCACGTTCGGTGCGACAACCTTGATCTGAGCGATTTCGCTTTTCGCAATCTTGTTGCCGACGGTGTCCATCATGTACGCCGCTTTTAATGTCAGCAGCCGAGCCATGTCGATTTCCATCCGCGAGTCGGCGATCTTGTCGATGTTGCCGCCCAGGCGTGCCAAAGGTTTACCGAACGCAGTACGGGTTACCGCCCGTTTGCACATCAGTTCCAATGCACGTTCAGCCATGCCGATTGANCGCATGCAGTGGTGAATCCGTCCCGGGCCAAGGCGACCCTGAGCGATTTCGAAGCCGCGTCCTTCGCCCAGCAGGACGTTTTCGTACGGCACGCGGACGTTTTCGAACAACACTTCGGCGTGGCCGTGGGGTGCGTCGTCGTAACCGAACACGGGCAACGGACGAACGATCTTCACGCCCGGGGCATCCACCGGCACCAGAATCATCGAGTGCTGCGCATGACGCGGCGCGTCAGGATCGCTCAGGCCCATGAAGATCAGAATCTTGCAGCGTGGATCGCAGGCGCCTGAAGTCCACCATTTTTTGCCGTTGATCACCCACTCGTCGCCATCACGCACGGCGCGGGCGGCCATGTTGGTGGCGTCGGACGAGGCCACGTCCGGTTCAGTCATGGCGAACGCCGAACGGATCTCGCCGCGCAGCAACGGTTCGAGCCAGCGTTGCTTCTGCTCTTCGTTGGCGTAACGCACCAGCACTTCCATGTTCCCGGTGTCTGGCGCTGAGCAGTTGAACGGCTCGGGGCCCAGCAGCGAACGACCCATGATTTCGGCCAACGGCGCGTATTCGAGGTTGGTCAGGCCGGCGCCGAGTTCGGACTCAGGCAGAAACAAATTCCACAAACCTTCAGCCTTGGCCTTGAGTTTGAGCTCCTCCATGATTGCGGTCGGCTGCCAGCGATCGCCCTCGGCGACCTGGCGCTCGAACACCGCTTCAGCGGGATAAACGTAGGTGTCCATGAACGCGGTCACGCGCTCACGCAGTTCTTGCACCTTGGGCGAATAAGCGAAATCCATGGGCAGCTCTACCTTTTGACTGAGGGTTTTGATGAGTTGNTCAGGTCATGCATTCGATGCTAGAACAGCTACGAAAATTTACCTAGCCTATTCTCGGCGTGTATTAACATTCATCACCGATATATGATCGGGTGATCGCCAAGGCCTCCGGCCACAACAAAAAGCCCCAAACAATAAGAGTGCCGCGCAATGAATCTGAGCAAGGTCGACCTCAACCTTTTCATCGTCTTCGACGCGATCTACACCGAAGCCAACCTGACCCGCGCCGGGCAGATTGTCGGCATTACTCAACCGGCGGTCTCGAACGCCCTGGCCCGTCTGCGCGAGACCTTCAATGACCCATTGTTCGTGCGTACCGCTCAGGGCATGGTCCCGACGCCCATGGCGCAGAACATTATCGGGCCGGTGCGCAACGCCCTCTCCCTGCTGCGGGTGTCGGTGCAGGAAAGCCGTATTTTCAACCCGTTGCAGGCGGTCAAGACCTACCGCATCAGCATGACCGACCTCACTGAAGCGGTGATCCTGCCGCCGCTGTTCCAGCGCCTGCGTCGCCTGGCNCCGACGGTGATCATCGAAAGTTTCCTGTCCAAGCGCCGCGAGACCACCAAGGAACTGGCGGCCGGGCGTCTTGATTTCGCCGTCGATGCCCCCCTCAACACTGACCCGCAAGTGCGCCACGTCAAGTTGATGGAGGACCGTTACGTGTGCGCCATGCGCAAGGGCCATCCGCTGGCGGGCAAAGAAAAGTTCACCCTCGACGATTACCTGTCGCTGACCCATATCCATATCTCCAGCCGCCGCAGCGGTCTGGGTCATGTCGACCTGGCCTTGGGCAAAATGGGCATCCAGCGCAAGATCGCCCTGCGGTCCCAGCATTACTTGATGGCATCTCAGGTGTTGCAGCAGACCGACATGGTGATGACCGTGCCGGAACGNTTTGCCCGTCGCCATGATTTGTACTCGGTGAACCTGCCGGTCAACGATGTGCCGCCGGTGGAAACCCACCTTTATTGGCACGAAAGCACCGACCAGGACCCGGCCAACCGCTGGATGCGCGAGCAGATGATCGAGTTGTGCCAGCAGGTGACGGCACATGAGAAGAAGCTCGATAAAGTGTAGGGCTTGGCACCGCGTCATCGTTCTTCGCGAGCAAGCCCGCTCCCACATTCGATCGCATTCTTTCTGAAAGAACTGGGTTAAATGTGGGAGCGGGCTTGCTCGCGAATGGGCCCGCAAGAACACTGAAGATTCATGCTGCTTGACGTAAACGTCAACCTGCCATTAGCTTAGCGCCATGACCTTTTTCGAGCGCTTCCATGAGCAGCCAGACCTATAGCATTTCCGACCTCGCCCGCGAGCTCGACATCACCACCCGGGCCATTCGCTTTTATGAAGAGCAAGGCCTGCTCAGCCCCGAGCGACGCGGTCAGGAACGCATTTACTCGCCCCGTGACAAGGTCAGCCTGAAGCTGATCCTGCGGGGTAAGCGCATTGGTTTCTCCCTGGCCGAATGCCGCGAGTTGATCGAACTCTANGACCCCACCGGTGGCAATCAGAAACAGCTGCAAACCATGCTGACCAAAATCGCCGAACGCCGCGAACAGCTGGAGCAGCAGATGCTAGACATCGAACAGATGAAGCTGGAACTGGACACCGCGCAGGAGCGTTGCACCCAGGCGCTGGAACAGACCATCAAAAACCAGCAAGTCATTCAATAGGTCTACACAAATCTAATGTGGGAGCGGGCTTGCTCGCGAAGGCGATCAGTCAGCCAACCTCAATGTTGAATGTAAGTCCGCTTTCGCGAGCAAGCCCGCTCCCACATTTGAACAGTGTTCGTCCATAACAATAGGTCCATTGCCATGTCCCTCCCCACTCACGTACGCCTGGTCGAAGTCGGTCCACGCGACGGTCTGCAAAACGAAGCCCAACCCATCAGCGTTGCGGACAAGGTGCAACTGGTCGACGCGCTGACCGCCGCCGGTCTNNGCTATATAGAAGTCGGCAGTTTCGTGTCGCCCAAATGGGTACCGCAAATGGCCGGTTCCGCCGACGTCTTCGCGCAAATCCAGCGCAAGCCTGGCGTGACGTATGGTGCACTCGCCCCGAACCTGCGCGGGTTTGAAGACGCCATTGCAGCCGGGGTCAAGGAAGTCGCGGTCTTCGCTGCCGCGTCGGAATCGTTTTCCCAGCGCAANATCAATTGCTCGATCAGCGAAAGCCTGGAGCGTTTCGTGCCGATCATGGACGCCGCCAGGCAACACGGTGTCAGCGTGCGCGGTTACGTGTCCTGTGTGCTGGGCTGCCCTTACGAAGGTGACGTCGCGCCTGCACAAGTCGCTCGGGTCGCTCGCGAGCTCTACGCGATGGGCTGCTATGAAGTTTCCCTGGGCGACACCATCGGCACCGGCACCGCTGGCGCGACCCGCAAGATGATCGACGTGGTGTCGGCCGATGTACCCCGTGAAAAACTGGCCGGGCACTTCCACGACACCTATGGCCAGGCCATGGCCAACATTTACGCCAGCCTGCTGGAAGGCATCTCGGTGTTCGACAGCTCCATCGCCGGCCTCGGCGGCTGCCCATACGCCAAGGGCGCCAGCGGTAACGTCGCGACCGAAGACGTGGTTTACCTGCTCAATGGCCTGGGTATCGANACCGGTATCGACCTGGACGCCTTGATTCTGGCCGGTCAGCAGATTTGCACAGTGCTGGGGCGACCGACCGGTTCGCGCGTGGCCAAGGCTCGTAGCGCACAGTGAGTGCGCGGATGTGCCGGGGTGTTACCGCCGCGTCTGAAACGTGGGGCGCAAGCGAGTAACACGGAAACAAATTGTCGGGTTTTGACGGAACGAAAAATCCGACAAAATCATAAACTNTTGATTTAAAAGGATTTTTAAAAGTTGGCACGGCTTCTGCTATCTCTATGGCATAACAAGAACAAAAAAAGCGGCAAACCTAATAAAAATAAGACGTAACGACTCTGACATAACAAAAACAACACGGCAGAGACGCAGCTAACAGATTTTTTTGGAGAGGATGTGCTTTTCAGGGTGCTTTTCGGAGTAACCCGCAACCGGGCAGAGAACAATAAAACTACCTTCAGGTAGCTCCCGAACTGGTTGGATCGCTTAGCGAAAAAGTAGATCAGCGCTCAAAAAAATACGTTTGCTCTTGATCCCGGATGGGGATCGACAAAAACAGCGGTAAAGGGTCACGGTTTCCAAAAACAACAACAGACCGCCCCTCAATAATAANAAAAGAGCACGCGCAACGACAAAATTAAAGGGGAGCTTCGGCTCCCCTTTGTGCTTTCCGGCATTCGTGTTTTCCTCGATCAAATTGTGGGAGCGGGCTTGCTCGCGAACGCGGCGTGTCAGTCACTGCATGTGTCGACTGATCCACCGCGTTCGCGAGCAAGCCCGCTCCCACAAGGGGAATGTTGTCAGTCTTGGTTACCGCGCAATTCCTCGATACTGATCTCACGCATCCGAAACTTCTGGATCTTCCCGGTCACGGTCATCGGAAACTCATCGACGAATTTAAAGTAACGCGGTGTCTTGAAGTGCGCGATGCGCTCCTTGCACCACGCTTGCAGCTCCTGCTCGGTAGCACTGTGGCCCGGATGGAATTTGATCCAGGCGACAATCTCTTCGCCATACCGCGAGCACGGAATCCCGATCACTTGCACATCCGCCACCGCCGGATGGGTAAAGAAGAACTCTTCCAGCTCCCGCGGGTAAACATTCTCACCGCCGCGGATGATCATGTCCTTGTTACGTCCGGCAATGCATACGTAGCCTTCGTCGTTCATGCTCGCCAGATCACCGGTGTGCATCCAGCCGGCCTGGTCGATGGCTTCCGCGGTGCCTTGCGGGTTGTTCCAGTAACCGAGCATCACGCTGTAGCCGCGGGTGCACAGCTCACCGATAGTGCCGCGCGGCACGAGATTGCCCGCCTCGTCGATGATCTTGCTTTCCAGTTGTGGCTGGGTGCGACCGACGGTGGTGACGCGCAATTCCAGTTCGTCTGACGGACCGGTCTGCAACGACACCGGACTTGTTTCCGTCATGCCGTAGGCAATCTGCACTTCGCTCATGTGCATTTCACTGATGACCCGACGCATCACTTCGATCGGACAGGTCGCCCCGGCCATGATCCCGGTGCGCAGGCTCGACAGATCGAATTCAGAGCGCTTTGGCTGATCGAGCATGGCGATGAACATGGTCGGTACGCCGTAAAGCGCGGTGGCCTTTTCTTCGGCGACGGTAGTCAGGGTCAGCAGTGGATCGAACGCATCGTTGGGGTAAATCATGGTGCTGCCGTGGGTCATGCAACCGAGGTTGCCCATGACCATGCCGAAGCAGTGATACAGCGGCACCGGAATGACCAGGCGATCACTCGCGGTCAAGCCGAGGCTTTCGCCGACCATGTAACCGTTGTTGAGAATGTTGTAGTGACTGAGGGTCGCGCCCTTGGGGAAACCGGTGGTGCCGGAGGTGTACTGGATGTTTACCGCCTGGTCGAAATGCAGGCAGTGTTGACGTTCACTCAACTGCTCCGCCGACACGCTCCCCGCGAGATCGGTCAATTGCGACCACGGCAGGAAACCCGATGGCGGCTGAGCATCAAGGCTGATGACACCGCGCAGCTCCGGCAGGCGTTCGCTCTGCAATTTTCCGATGGATTGCTCAGCCAGCTCGGGAACGAGGCCNTGCAGCATCCCGTGATAGTCGGAGGTCTTGAAGGCACCGGCGCAGACCAGCCATTGGCAACCGGATTGCTTCAACACGTACTCGAGTTCGGANCTGCGGTAGGCCGGNTTGATGTTGACCAGAATCACGCCGATTTTCGCGCTGGCGAACTGGCTGATACACCATTGGGCGCAGTTCGGTGCCCAGATACCCAGACGATCACCAGTCTGCAAGCCCAGCGCCAACAGCGCTTTGGCATGCAGATCCACGGCTTCGGCCAGTTGCTGCCAGGTGTAGCGCAACTGTTGATGGCGCACGACCAGCGCCTCCCCGGTCGGGTACTGCGCGACGGTGTTATCGAACGCCTNGCCAATGGTCATCGCCAGCAAGGCTTTGTCCTGGGAACCACGGGTGTAACTGCGCTGCGGGCTTGCACTGGGTTGATCCATGACGACCCCTATTGTCTTTATTAGTGGGTTGCCGAACGTCACCTGTGGGAGCGGGCTTGCTCGCGAAAGCGGCGGGTCAATCGACATGAATGTTGAATGACAAACCGCATTCGCGAGCAAGCCCGCTCCCACAGAGTCGGTCCGCGTTACCGTGTCGAAACTGGCTCTACTCTCGCTCAAGTTGACGTTAACGTAAAGGGCGATTGACAGCCATTCGTCACAGGCTTACGTTAACGTAAAGGTGAGAACCAAATCACGGCCCTCCCTACCCTACAAAAATGCCAAAAGGTGACCCATGAGCTACCCATCCCTGAACTTTGCCCTCGGTGAAACCATCGACATGCTGCGCGATCAGGTTCAGTCCTTCGTCGCCAAAGAGATCGCACCACGC
>Ga0065714_10064834_pt1 | contig 17428 bp, 15 predicted proteins | sample MisRhiReplicate2_FD_59101 | JGI IMG/M metagenome (GOLD analysis project Ga0065714, IMG submission 59101) | Miscanthus rhizosphere microbial communities from Kellogg Biological Station, MSU, sample Rhizosphere Soil Replicate 2: eDNA_1 v2... | ecosystem: Host-associated > Plants > Roots >...
TTGCAGATTTGCAAGGCGTTTTTTTATTATATTTTATTTCTTAGCCTGAAGCTTAACTTCAAACATTTTAGGCCATTTCTTCCCCGTAACAAACAGGCGCTTCCCTACTTTATCCCAGGCAATCCCATTCAATACATTATTTGCGCGTTCCTCATCATCTTTAAAGTAATCAACCGGCAACAATCCCGTAAAATCGATCTGTCTTTCTATAACCCCTGTTTTAGGGTCAATCACAACAATAATATTCTTGGTGTAAACATTCGCATAAATCTTACCATCAATGTACTCCAGCTCATTCAGCGCATCAACCGGGCCATTGTTATCATACACCTCTATAGCGCGTTCTTCCCGATATGAATCTTTATTCAGGAACCAAAGCTTATTTGTTCCGTCTGATTTGATCAACTGACTACCATCAAAACAAAGGCCCCAGCCTTCCATGCTCGACTGATAAGGAAAAGTCGACAACTGCTTAAACGTTTTTGCATCAAACACCAGCCCCATACGACTTTGCCAGGTTAGCATAATCACTTTATCACCAACCAAACTCGACCCTTCTCCAAAATACTGGTCTTCCAATTTAATTTGCTGCAATACTTTACCTGATTTTACATCAACCCAACGCAAAGTAGAATGCTGCTCCTGACCAGTACTTTCTAAAAACCTGCCATTATGGTATTCCAGACCCTGTGTATAGGCCGAAGTATCATGCGGCATTGTATTCACCACCTGATAGCTGTATAATTCAGGCTTTAACTTCGATTTAAGCTCGATATTAATCGTCAGGGTATCTTTTTCTGCACCATTATCTACAACCGCTGTAATCAACTTATAACCCAGCGAAAGGCCTGCAGTACTAACCGAAATCCCTTCCGCATTATTTTTCACGCCTACTTCCTTACCATCTAATAAGTAAGTGGCATTAACCACATTTGTTCCCTCCGGAACATCCAATGCAATTTTTAATTCTTCACCCAAACCAACAGCCTGTCCCTGTTCAGGGAACTTAAATGAAAATCCAGGAACTAATGATTTCTCTTTACAGGAAATCACAAATGATAAACTAAACAACAAGCAAATTACAGGCATTGCTCTACTTAACGTATTTTTAACTTGGCCAGAATGCATCTTTTATATGATTAATTTGATAAATGTCCTTATTTTCAAAAACAATTGCAACAATGTCAAAGCGAATCTCTCCCTTGTGTTGCTTCATTTCAATATAAGCCGAGGAAGCGAACTCCAATTGTTTTTCCTTTTTATAGCTCACAAAATCCTCCGGATGGCCATAATCAACAGAACTACGCGTTTTTACCTCTACAAAAATAATAGTTCCTTCCTGATCCGCAATCACATCAACTTCTGCTCTTGCACATCTCCAGTTTGTATTTAGAATACGGTAACCACAACTTTCCAGATATGCTACTGCGATTTTTTCACCCCATGTGCCCAGATCATTGTGTACTGCCATCGCTATTTTAAAATTGTAATCCCCAAATGTTTAGATATTTCTCTTTCCACCCCTTTCATCGCTACAAACCGTTGCATCAGAATTTCAAGATTTACCGGATCTGCTTCCGTTTTAATTTCATTAGCTATACCTACAAGTATTCCGGCAATCTTTGCCTTTTTCAGGTGGAATAATCCCCCTAAAATAGTTCCTTTAAGATTCTCCGATTCATCCTTCACATAAATGCTGTGCTTATTTTCCCAGTTCTCACTTAGAGCATATGGAGATGTAGAAAGGGTAATCGCCAGATCCGCAATTTGTCGGTCCTGGCTATTTATAAACTGGCTGGCAACAGGCAAAAGCCCATTATCAATTTCATCCCGATAGCTTTTAATAATGGCCCCACAAAGCTTGTCCTCAAATTCAACATCCGTTAAATTCTGAATAATGAAAGACCCGATATACATGTTATCTATACCATCCCAATTCACCAATTCATGCCCATAGCCCAATAATAAACGCACAATTTCTCTTTCTTGTACCTGATCTGTGCTAGGTGGTGGTTCCGAAGGGGCCGGAGCCTCATACGGGCCCGAACTTTCAAACAGATTATCAGGCGGCCCATCTTCGTAAGGTTGATAAGCGTTACTTTGATTGTTCTGGTGTTTCTGAAAAGACTGCGTTTGTGGACTTGGGTTATTTGCCGAAGCTTTCTTAAACTTTGCAACCCTCATTTTGTTGAGTTCCGAAAGCAATGTCCTTTCCTCAACCTGCAACAAACCACTACATTCCCTTATAAAAACAGCAGCCTTAATCTCATCTGGGATTTTGGCAATACTTTCTATAATATCCCTGATGATACCGGCCCGTTTTATCGGATCAGTACCAGCCTCTTTAAGCAGGATATTAGCTTTATACAGGATAAAATCCCTGCGATTGTTTTCTATATACTTTTTAAACTCCCCCGAACCTACATGATGCATGTACGAGTCCGGATCATGTCCATCCGGGAAAAGTACAACTTTAACGTTCAAGCCCTCCTCCAGGATCATGTCCAGTCCACGTAAGGAAGCCTTGATCCCCGCAGCATCACCATCATAAAGAATGGTGACATTCTGTGTAAACCTACCAATCAATCGGATTTGTTCGGTGGTTAATGAAGTACCCGAAGAAGCCACAACGTTCTCAATGCCCGCCTGGTGCACAGCCAATACATCGGCATAACCTTCTACCAGATAGCAATTATCAAACTCCCTTATGGCCTTTTTCGCATGGTACAAGCCATAAAGCACATTAGATTTATGGTAAATATCACTCTCCGGAGAGTTTACATATTTAGGAACGTTTTTATCCGTCTTTAAGGTCCGGCCACCAAAACCAATTACCCTTCCGGTAAAGTTATGGATAGGAAACATTACCCGCCCCCTGAAGCGATCGTACAGTTTGCCCTTATCATTTCTGATGGCAAGTCCTGTTTTCTCGAGATACTCTTCCTTATGGCCACTAACAACAGCTTTCTGGATTAAAGCATCCCATACATCAGGCGAGTAACCAACTTGGAATTTCTTTAAGATATCCTCCCTGAAACCACGTTCCTTAAAATAACTTAAACCTATGGCACGGCCGTCGGCCCCAGTCCACAATTCATTAGAGAAAAAGCTTGCTGCATATTCCGAAACAATGTAAAGACTTTCCCGGGCATTCTGGGCTTCAATATTCTGGGGCGACTGTACCGTCTCCTCAACTTCAATATTATATTTTTGCGCCAGGTATTTCAGTGCTTCCGGATAGGAGTACTTCTCGTGGTCCATAATAAAATGGACCGAATCGCCTCCCTTACCGCAGCCAAAACACTTATAAATCCCCTTGGTTACTGAAACGTTAAAAGATGGTGTTTTCTCATTATGAAAAGGGCAGTTTCCGATTAAACTTGAACCCCGCTTTTTTAGCGCAACAAAGTCGCCCACCACCTCTTCAATACGGGCGGTGTCCATTATTTTTGTTATGGTCTCCTGATTAATCATACTCGCTTTCCTTCCAATTTAATTATTTTTCCCCTTTCCCTAATGATAATCTCTTTGCAAAACCAGTACACTAGCGCTTTCCGGTTTCTTCATCGGAACATTCCAATTGCCCTGGTAACTGATTTTTGCGGGCAGCTTTTCCTCTCCAAAATAACGCATTTCAATGTTCATCTGCACGTTAAAATCAAAAAGCATATTGCTATACTTCATGTCTACATATCTGCCTAGTATTTCAAAATTACGCTTATCAAAAATCGTAGTAAGCTCCTTAATCATCAGGCCATCCTTAGTCCATTTACTCAAATCAGGCTTTACAACAACCTTAAAACGATAAACAGGAATGGAATCCAGATAGGTTCCACTATAAAAGCTATAATCATAATACTGCCGCATATTGGCGGTAAAAATCTCAGTTTTACCGCCAATAAATGGCAATCCTTTAACCGGTCGGCCCGGCGAAAAGATCAGTGTCTTTAATTTCTCCTTATAGCTGGCATTGCTGTTCTCGGCTTTCCCCCCACCAAAAGAATTTGATGAATGGGCCGACTGGTAAGCGTTCATGAAAATATAGTCGAACATCTCCACCGTATACAATTCATACTTGCCATTTTTCCTAAATATTCTGCCGGTATCCTGTTTCACCAGGTATTCCAGCCATGGAGCCCTATTGCTGCGTTTAACTTTACGATATAAACGCCCGTTTACCTTGTTCTTTTTATCATAAGAATAAATGCTGTTTTCGGCAGTAAAAGCGTACTTCTTCATATTGCGAAAAGCCTGATAAAAACTCGTATCAGCAGTAACAGCTCTGATAAAAGTTTCTACACTTAACCGCTCAGCAGTAATATTTACGGCAGAATCCAGTTGAATGGTTTGCAGGGTATCCGGATTAAAACGGGGTATAACTTGCGCTTCCGCCGTTCCGTAAGCCAACAAGACCACCAAGAAACAATAACGAAATACTTTACTCATTAATTCCCCAGTTGCTTAAGTGCTATATAAGCCATTAAGCCAGTCGACACTTTTAGAGCATCCTCATCGATATCGAAATTAGGCGTATGCACCGAATAATAAGTATCCTTTTCCTTATTTCCTGTTCCTAATCTGTAAAAGCAGGCGTCAGTAATTTGTGAATAATAGGCGAAATCTTCCGCAGCCATCCAGATATCCAGATCAAGTACATTCTCTTCTCCCAAATAATCTGCCGCAAAAGCGCGTGCACTAGCCGTTACTTTTTCTTCGTTGATCAGATACGGATATCCGTCCATGATGGTAAACTCACAGCTTCCACCCATGCTTTCTGCAATACCTTCAGCCATTTTCTTCATCAAACGCTTCGCTTCCTTACGCCATTCTTCATTTAGTGTTCTGAAAGTACCTTCCAGCTTCACTTCGTTAGGAATGATATTCGTTGCGCCATTGGCGATAACCTTTCCAAAAGAAAGTACCGAAGGCAAACGTGGATCGGCATTTCTGCTTACAATCTGCTGTAAAGCAACAATAATATGCGAAGTGATCAGTACCGGATCTATATTTTGATGAGGCTGAGCTCCATGTCCACCTTTACCGCGAACTGTAACATATAATTCATCTGTAGAAGCCATATAAATACCTGAGCGGAAACCAACCTTACCAGCGTCAATCAAAGGCATTACATGCTGTCCAATGATATGCTGAGGCTTAGGATTCTCTAATACACCTTCTTTAATCATGATGCTTGCTCCACCTGGTAAAATCTCCTCTCCCGGCTGGAAAATCAATTTTATAGTACCACCAAATTCAGCCTTCATACTATTTAAAATATATGCTGTGCCCAGCAAGGATGAACTGTGCACATCATGTCCGCAAGCATGCATTACACCAGGATTTTTAGATGCATATGGTTTATCATTCGCTTCTAATATTGGCAAAGCGTCCATATCGGCACGCAAAGCGATGATTCTATCAGAAGGAAGATCTCCTTTAATCAATCCAACAACACCCGTATTTGCCATTTCAGTAAAAGGAATACCCCATTCTGTTAAAATACCCTTAATGTAGGCTGAAGTCTGAAATTCCTTAAAAGAAAGCTCCGGATTAGCATGCAAATGCTGGCGATAACCAACAATCTGTTCAAATATATCTGCGGAAAGTGCCTGGATCTTGTCTTTAATCATTGCTATAGTTTAAGTTAGGTGCATTTATTTTTTCCCTGAAAATAAATAAAGTAGGGAACATCGATCTAAGTTCATTCATTAAACGCTGTGCTTCAAGCCGCGTTCTGAAATCCCCTACCCGTAAATAATAGTTTGGTTGCTTATAAGTAATGTAAGTATTGAGTTCAGGGTAGCTGGAGTTGAATTTGCTCTGTGCACTATATACTTCGCGCCTGTCAGATCCATAAAAAATCTGTACACGATAGCCCATTTGCGAAACAATGGTTGTTCCCGGCTTACCGGTACTGACTGTTCCGGGAGCACCTGCGGCCGACTTGCTACTCAGTTCAATACGTTTGGCAATTAAACTGTCAATCATAGGATCTTTCACTACCGACACCACGCCTTTTGTCTGGCCTAACGCAACAGCAGAAAAACAACACAATACAACAGTTAACAATTTCTTCATGAGTGGATATAAAAAAAGAATGCCGAATTCTTTTTACAAAACTCGGCATTCTATATGTTTATTACAAATTACAACCCTGCTCCGTGACAGTTTTTGAATTTCTTACCACTTCCGCAAGGGCAAGGCTCATTACGACTTGTCGTTACCTCTTTGCGTATAGGCTGCTGAGGGGCAAGCTCACGAGTATCATCCATCACATCTGCAGTACTGCTTGATTGTGAAAATTCTGGTTTAGACATCTTCAATTTCGGTTGAGCAGGTCTTGGTGCCTGCGCTTCTCTGATATCATTAGGGTCTGCCTGTACAGGTATTCCACCTTTGTATAAAAAGCTCACTACCTCTTTATTCACTGCATTCAGCATGTTTTTGAACAGGTTAAAAGCTTCCATTTTATAAATGATCAATGGATCTTTCTGTTCGTATACGGCATTTTGTACAGATTGCTTCAACTCATCCATCTCACGCAAATGTTCTTTCCATGACTCATCGATCAAAGCAAGTACAATTGTTTTTTCGAATGATTTAGTAATCTCACGGCCACCATTGTCGATCGCTTTTTTCAAGCTAACAGGAACCTGAATGCTACGTAATCCATCGGTAAACGGAACAACGATTTGTTCAATCTGCTCACCACGTTCTTCAAACACCTGGTTCAATACCGGCATAGCCTGACCAATGATGGCGTCTGATTTCCTTGCATAGAAAGCAGTTACCTCTTCAAATAATTTATCTGTTAAATGATGAATTCCTTTTGAAGTGAATTCTGCTTCATCAATAGATGTATCAGCAGAGAAGTTTTTAATTACTTCCAGTTTAAACCCTTCGTAATTTCCTTCCTCTTTATATTCCGTTACGATGTCTTCAGCAACATCAAATGTCATATTGCTCATATCTACATCTAAACGATCGCCAAACAACGCATTTCTACGTTTAGCATAGATCACAGAACGCTGTGAGTTCATTACATCGTCATATTCAAGCAAACGCTTACGAATACCGAAGTTGTTCTCTTCAACTTTCTTTTGCGCACGCTCAATAGATTTTGTGATCATCGAGTGCTGAATTACTTCACCATCTTCGATACCCATTTTCACCATGATGTTAGAGATTCTCTCAGAACCAAATAACCTCATTAAGTTATCCTCTAATGATACGAAGAACTGAGATGAACCCGGATCTCCCTGACGGCCTGCACGACCACGTAACTGCCTGTCTACACGACGAGACTCATGACGCTCAGTACCAACAATCGCTAAACCTCCTGCTTCTTTAACGCCTGGGCCTAATTTAATATCCGTACCACGACCAGCCATATTGGTAGCGATGGTAACCTGACCTGCCTGACCTGCTTCGGCAACAATATCAGCCTCTTTCTGGTGCATCTTCGCGTTCAACACATTATGCTTAATTCCGCGAAGCTTCAACATTCTGCTCAGTAATTCAGAAATCTCAACTGAAGTAGTACCTACCAATACCGGACGGCCTGCTTCTGTTAATTTCACGATCTCTTCAGCTACTGCATTGTATTTTTCACGAACTGTACGATATACATAATCCTGGTGATCTTTTCTTGAAATCACTCTGTTTGTCGGGATCTCAACAACATCCAGTTTATAGATCGACCAGAACTCACCTGCTTCGGTAGTCGCTGTACCGGTCATACCGCAAAGCTTGTGATACATCCTGAAGAAGTTCTGCAAGGTTACTGTAGCATAAGTTTGTGAAGCATCTTCTACTTTTACATTCTCTTTAGCCTCAATAGCCTGGTGCAAACCATCTGAGTAACGGCGACCATCCATGATACGGCCGGTTTGCTCATCTACAATTTTAATCTTTCCTTCGTCGATGATGTATTCAACATCAATCTCAAACAAGGTGTAAGCTTTTAACAATTGGTTCACAGAGTGGATACGTTCTGCTTTGATTGAATAATCACGCATTAACGCATCTTTCTGAGCAATCTTCTCTTCGCTGCTTAATGATGATTTCTCTATCTCTGCAATCTCAGTACCTACGTCAGGCAATACGAAGAAATGAGGATCTTCACCTGATTTGGTGATCAGCTCAATACCTTTTTCAGTAAGCTCAACCTGGTTGTTTTTCTCATCAATATAGAAGAACAATTCAGCATCTACCTTAGGCATGTTCTTCGACTGGTCAGCCATATAATGATTTTCAGTTTTCAATAAGGTTTGTTTTACACTACCCTCACTTAAAAACTTGATTAAGGCTTTATTTTTAGGCAAACCACGGTGTGCACGCAAAAGTGCTAAACCACCTTCACCTTCCTCGGTTCCGGCTTTACCATCATTGATTAATTTCTTAGCTTCATTTAAAGCTCTTGTCACATATTCTTTCTGCGCATTTACTAAACGTTCGATTCTTGGTTTCAGTTCATGAAACTCGTGCTGATCGCCAAAAGGAACCGGACCTGAAATGATCAAAGGTGTACGGGCATCATCAATTAAAACTGAATCGACCTCATCCACCATTGCAAAGTGTAATTTGCGCTGTACCAGTTGGTCTGGAGTCTGCGACATATTGTCACGCAGATAATCAAAACCAAACTCATTATTGGTACCATAAGTAATATCTGCCAGGTAAGCATTTCTACGTTCCTGAGAGTTCGGCTCATGCTTATCGATACAATCTACCTTAATTCCGTGGAATTCGAACAACGGACCATTCCACTCCGAGTCACGACGTGCAAGGTAATCATTCACCGTTACGATGTGCACTCCTTGTCCGGCTAAAGCATTCAGGTAAGCTGGCAATGTACTTACCAACGTTTTACCCTCACCCGTGGCCATCTCTGCGATTTTACCACTGTGTAACACCATACCACCGATCAACTGCACATCATAGTGTACCATGTTCCATACTACCTCAACGCCTGCAGCTTCCCAACGATTAGCCCAAAGTGCTTTATCGCCCTGGATCACTACATTCTTTCTGCGCGCAGCATAGTCACGGTCATGTTGTGTAGCTGTAACCTCTAATGTCTCATTTTCAGATAAACGTCTCGAAGTTTCTTTAACTACGGCAAAGGCTTCCGGAAGGAGCTGCTGTAAAACTACCTCAAGTTCTTTATCGCGATCTTTGATTAATGCATCAACCTGCTCGTATATGGCGGTTTTCTCAGCCAATGACAATTCCCGATTTTCAGCATCTGTCTTTAGGCTACTAATTTTACCATCAATATCCGCCAATGCTTTCGCTATAACTTCTTTAAAATATACAGTTTTGCTACGCAGTTCATCATTGCTCAATGAAGCTAACTTTGCGTACTCTTCGTTTATCTTAGTAACTATTGGCTGTAATGCCTTTATATCTCTTTCTGATTTGCTTCCAAATATTTTGGTTAAAAATCCTAACATGCTATGTTTTGTGTTTATGTATTTCTTAAAATGATCAAATTACAACAACCAAGCCATGTAGCTGAATAAGCCACAATGTCAGTTGCAGGGGGCTAAAAGCACAAAACTCTTGTACCTAGCGGAAAGAATAAATCTATTTAAATGGGAAGAGCTAGGGACTGTTGTTTTTAGTCTCTTTTATAGTCAGATCAACAATGATATAATTTTCAATCCGTTTCTTTTCAATACGTTGCTCGGGCAATATTCCGATGGAAGTCAACTCACTGGCAGACAAAAAGAAAGGATGTCTCTGGTCGTCAGGCAAATTCAACCTTACAGACGCTGCATCTTTGTTTACCTGCTGACTGTTACAATACTTGGTTACAAGACGCAATCCTTCAATCCGATCAGCCTTTGCGAGGTTGGTCAGGCTAAAAAAGACTAACGAAAGTGTAACAATATGCTTCATGTTGGCGGCAAAAATTTAGTTAATAGCAATGCTCCAGCCCTCAAATCTAATTTTAATCTTTTAAATAATGAAATTCAGGACATACAAATTACATTCCATACCTGCCAAATTCAACTATTTATTGAGGATTTAGGTCCTTCAGCTCTTCAAGATCTGCTCTGAAACCTTCGGTTTCTTTCCCCGAATTAAGCCAATCCGTTTTCTTGCCGGCGTAATAAAATGAAAAAACAATCACTGCACAGAAAAGAAGTGCAGAAAAAACTGTTATCCATGTCCCATACTCGGGTATTTTGGCTATAGAAAAAGAGAGTAGTATAGAAGAAAAGAACATAACCATCACGGTATATTTAAGAAATTTCCCGTATTTTACATAAACGGAAATGATCTGTACCAGCGCTTCGTTCAGATTTTGCTTGTCCAGACTTACTTCATTAAGGGCTATCCGTGCTCTTAACAAAAAAAACGCCATCACTATACAACTTAACATTAAAGCCGCAAGCGGCAGATACTGTGCAGCAAAGGCAAAGTCAAAAGGATTTCCGAAAAAACAAAATCCAAGGAAAACCGTGTAAAACGAAAAAAGACATATCATCCCAGTATAACGTTTTCTAATCCTGGCTATCCTGGAAACAGATCTTTCCCTGATCATACTTGCAATCACCTTCTGATTAATTTCTTCTGTGGCCGCTAGTCTACTGTCATACTCCCGCCATGCTGTTTTCAACTCATCTAAGTTCATAACGATCTGATTTAATTATTTTTTCCAGTTTGATTTTAATCCGGGTAATCCTAACCCCGGCATTACTTTTACTTATCCCGATGATTTCACTGATCTCATCATAGGTCTTATCTTCAAGATACAATAGGATGATGGCCTTTTCTATTTCTGTTAGGCAATTAATGGCCCGTTTAAGTAACGACATCTGTTCATCTTCTTCAGGGTAAGCGCCCAAATCAGGGATATGAAACTCATCTGTTGAAATCCCCCTGCTTTCAGGTCTCCTACTTGCTTTCCTGAAATTAGTAATCGCAGTATTCAATGCTATACGGTACATCCAGGTACTTTGCTTCGATTCCTGCCTGAAAGAAGGAAAGGCTTTCCAAAGCTGCAACACCACTTCCTGAAACAGGTCATTTTTATCCTCCTGATCCAAACCATAAAGGTTACAAACCTTATATATAATCCCCCGATGTCTGTTTATCATTTCGACAAATACATGCTCCATCATATTTCAATTTGCACAATAAGTCGCAAAGGCTAGATTAAAATTACACTTTTGATAAAATTAACTAATTTGCAGCATCCAGAATAAACAACAAGTACCTTATGGCTGATTTTCGTTTAGAAGTTTTTTACACTGTAGCCAAAAGACTAAGCTTTACCAAAGCGGCTGAAGAGCTGTACATCACGCAACCTGCGGTTACCAAACACATCCGCGAACTGGAAGAGCAATATAACAACAAGTTATTTGATCGCAACGGGAATAAAATCCAGCTCACAACTGCGGGCGCAATATTACTCAGCCATGCCGAAGAACTCCTTACCATTTACCGTGCGATAGAGTTCGACATGAATGCCTTGCTTCAAAAGCACAAAGGCCTGTTACATCTGGGCGCAAGCACTACCATATCACAATACCTCATTGCTCCTATTCTTGCAGGTTTTAAAAAGAAGTTTGAAGAAATAGAATTAAAATTGATTACCGGAAATACGGCACAAATTGAGAAAGCACTAATCGATAAGGAAATTGAACTTGGCATTGTTGAAGGTCGTTCAAAAAATAAGGAAATCAGCTATTCTGATTTCCTGAAAGATGAAATTGTACTCGTTTGCAATAAAAATCACTCATTAGCAAAAGCGAGTGAAATCAATCCTTCATCGCTTAAAAATTACCGCTTCATTATTCGTGAACAAGGCTCAGGCACACGTCAGGTTATCGACCATGCGTTAAAAGATGTCGGCCTTAGCATATCCGATTTACCGGTAGAAATACAACTGGGTAACACAGAAAGTATCAAATCATACCTGATGCATTCCAATGCATTAGCTTTCTTATCCATACATTCCATCAACAAAGAGCTCCTTAGCGGAGAACTACGCGTTGTTGATATCAAAGGACTCAACATAACCAGAAACTTTTATTTCACTCATCTTCAGGGAAAATCAGACCCTTTAGCAGAAAAACTAATCCGCTTTGCTAAACTCCATTATAACCTGAAGTAATGAAGGATAAGTAATCGGAATAAGAATAGCCGGGTTGACCATGGTAGTTTTGCGGTAGAAACAAAAGCAAGACACATGGAAATTCCCAAAAGCGTACTTATTCATAAAATCATCTTCTTATCAGCAGCTGTTCTTTCCTTACTTCCATTTATATCTCCAGCCCTGGCATTGCTTATGGGTTTAACTTTGGCTCAGCTTATTGAAAACCCTTATGCGGCAAGCAGCCAGAAGGCTACAAATTTATTACTAAAACTCTCTGTTATTGGCCTCGGCTTCGGCATGAATGCTTTTAGCGCGATTAAAGCGGGCACAGAAGGCATCTTATTTACCATTGCCTCTATATTCGCTGTCTTGTCTATCGGTTACCTCATCGGAAAGCTCCTTAAAATAGATTTCAAAACGTCATCTCTTATTTCTGCAGGCACCGCAATTTGTGGAGGCAGTGCAATTGCAGCCCTTTCCCCTGTCCTGAAAGCAAATGAAAAACAAATATCCGTTGCCTTAGGAACCGTCTTTATGCTCAATTCAGTTGCTTTATTCCTATTCCCTGCAATTGGTCATTGGTTACACCTTTCTCAATCACAATTTGGCTTATGGTGTGCAATCTCCATACACGATACGAGTTCTGTTGTGGGCGCAGCAAGTAAATATGGTGGGCAAGCCCTTCAAATCGCAACTACCGTTAAACTCGCCCGTGTATTGTGGATTGTACCTGTATCTTTTGCTGCCGCTTACTTCTTTAAAGCCGACAAAACAAAAATTCAGATTCCTTATTTTATTGCTTTGTTTATACTGGCTGTTCTGGCAAACACTTACCTCCCATATGTTGCCAGGGTATCCTCATATGCGGTGAGTCTTGCTAAATCCGGACTTACTTTAACCCTTTTTCTTATCGGATCAGGACTTTCCTTCAACGCTTTAAAATCGGTAGGCATTAGCCCATTAGTTCAAGGCGTTGTTTTATGGGTATTTATATCTATTGTAAGCCTTTGGACCATCATCACATGGGCGACATAAATAACCCCGAAACTCATTATTTAAACTTAAGCTGTGATAATTTAGCTAAAGCGGTATATTTGCTGAACGATAGACGCTCCATCGTACAGTTAAAATAAAATCAGACATAGATGAACATCTTACTATTAGGTTCCGGCGGCCGAGAAAGTGCTTTTGCCTGGAAGATCAGCCAATCTTCGCAATGCTCACAACTGTTTATCGCACCGGGTAATGGCGGTACAAATGCTTACGGAAAAAACGTAAACATCAACCCCAACAACTTCGACGCTGTAAAAGCGCTGGTACTTAAAGAAAGTATTGACCTGGTGGTTGTCGGTCCTGAAGAGCCACTTGTAAACGGTATTCACGACTTCTTTTTAAACGACAGCGAGCTGGCAAAAATTCCGGTAATTGGTCCTAAAAAAGAAGGTGCTATTCTGGAAGGAAGTAAAGATTTCTCTAAGCAATTTATGGCACGCCATGGTATCCCTACACCAGCCTCTGAATCATTCACCAATGAGACTTTACAACAAGGCTTAGCCTATCTGGACAACCATAGCTTACCAATTGTATTGAAAGCAGACGGTTTAGCAGCCGGTAAAGGTGTAGTAATTTGCCAGACTGTAGCTGAGGCTAAAGACGAATTACAGCTCATGCTGGGTGGCAAATTTGGCACTGCAGGATCGCTTGTAGTAATAGAAGAGTACCTGACAGGTATTGAGCTATCTGTATTTGTGCTTACAGATGGCGACAACTACGTAATCTTACCTGAAGCTAAAGATTACAAAAAGATTGGCCAGGCAGATACCGGATTAAATACCGGTGGTATGGGCTCTGTTTCTCCCGTTCCTTTTGCAGATAAAAAATTCCTAGAGGCAGTAGAAGAAAGTATCATAAAACCAACAATTAATGGCTTAAAGAAAGACAAAATCGATTATACCGGTTTTATTTTCTTCGGTTTGTTTAAAGTTGGCGATAAACCAATGATCATTGAATACAACTGCCGTATGGGTGATCCTGAGACAGAAAGTGTAATGCTGAGGATAGAGAACGACCTGGTAGAGCTTTTCATGGCTACAGCTCAGAAAAAATTAAAAGACTATAAATTAAACATCAGTCCTAAAAATGCGGCAACCGTGATGGTTGTTGCGGGTGGTTACCCTGGCGACTATGAAAAAGGCAAATCGATCAGCGGAATTGAAAACGTTCGTGATTCATTGGTATTCCATGCAGGAACAGCACTTGATGGCGGCGTAGTAAAAACCAATGGCGGTCGTGTTTTAGCTATATCAAGTCTGCAAGACAACCAGTTTGAGGCTTTACAATCGGCAACAGCCGATGCTTCACGCATTTACTTTGATGGCAAATATTTCAGAGAAGATATTGGGTTCGACCTGGTATAATATTGCTTATAAGCTAAAAAAGGAGCCTGATCAATGATCAGGCTCCTTTTTTTATTCATATCTAAATCTACTATGGCTTTGTTTCCAATTTCAATCCGGAAATCCCTGTAACCACTTCTTCGTCCTCTTTTTTACCCTTTTTATTTTTCTTCTTTTTGGTACCGCCGTTCAAACGATCTTCCAGCACTTTTTCAAATTCAGGTAACTGATCACCTTTTAAAATGGTTCTGATTTTATCGTTGGTTTCATTCTGAACTTTGTAAAACTTCGTCACATCATCTTCGTTAGATGTTCCCGCTTGCTGTCTTTTAATCATTTCCAGCTGTAGCTTCGACATATCGAATATATAATTGTGGATCACACTTTTCTGTGTTGGACTCAATTTCAGTCTTTTCTCTAGCTCCTCTACGTTTTTAACCGTCATTTCCTGGGGGGTAGGCATTTTTTGTTGTGCCTTTGTTAACGAATTAACCCCTAGTAACAGCATTATAGCTAAAATATATCTTTTCATGTCCATGTCCTTCTATCTGCGCAATTTAGAGATTATCCAAATGAAAAACAAAACTGGGCTTTCTAACTTACGCCTGAGGAATAGAACAGTCTTGTCTCCGTTTTGTCTCCCTCTGGAATAAATAGCCAAAAAGTTGCGGAAAAGTAGCACATAAGTTGCGGGTTGCTTTACCCTTTCTTTACCCTTGCGTTAGGGTTGCCTTACCCCAGGGGTAAACCAAGGGTAAGCCAAGGGTAAAGGAAAGGTAAGCCAAGGGTAAAGCAACCCGCTATTTACCCGCTGCTTTACCGCTAGATATCCCCAACTTATTACGGTACGTACCTTAACTCTTCCAACACTCAGCCATACCAATGAAAAGAGGGCGAATAAACCGGTTAACCCGATCTATTCGCCCTCTTTTGCATTTGTGACCAAGAAAATTACCTTCTCTGAAAGAGCCTCAGCGTTATTCGCTTTTTCAGCGAATCATGCAGCTCTTGAAGAGAACGGTTATTTTCTTATTTTGATTGTCCTAAAACTTCAGCCAATTTTTTATCTAAAGCTTCACCTCTAAGGTTTTTTCCAATGATCTTACCTGAAGGATCAATCAGGAAGTTAGCAGGGATACCACGTACACCATACATTGTTGATGCAGCATTTTTCCATCCTTGCAAATCACTCAATTGAGTCCATGTTAAACCATCCTTCTCAATAGCGTTTAACCAGTCTTGTTTTTTACCTGGGTTATCTAAAGAAACACCAAGAACCGTAAAACCTTTGTCTTTGAATGCATTGTATGCTTTTACCACGTTAGGGTTTTCTGCACGACAAGGTCCACACCATGAAGCCCAGAAATCAAGCAACACATATTTTCCACGGAAGTCAGATAATTTAACCGGTTTATCATTCACATCATTTTGAGTGAAATCCATTGCCATTTGGCCTACACCTGTTTTTTTAGCTGCATCAATTTCTTTGCTAATGCTGGTACCAAGATCTGTTGCTTTTACAGCAGCAGAAAATTTATTGAATCCAGCTTCAGTACCTTTAAGATCAGCATCAAGATCCATAGTTTCTTTGTAAGCCACTAAACCCACATAAGAGTTAAGGTTTGCTGCTGCAAACGATTTGTTTATTGCATCTAATTCTTTTCTGATAGCTTCATCACGACTTAAAATGCCTTTCATAAATGCCTCATCTTTACGGGCATCTGGTCCTTTAGCCCGGAATTCAGCCATTAAAGCTGCTGCTTTTTCGTTAGCTGACTTAGTCAATGCTTTATATTTAGCATTGTCCTCGTTTAATTTTGAACCTTTTACAACAGCATATTTTACTGAATCTTTTGCCGATACAAGTTGTATTGCAGCAGCTGGTTCAAGATAAATACTAAGCATATCAGTAGCAGCACCACGTACCGCAGGAGCAGCATCATGCTTAATTCTGATTGTAGCCTGGCTGATTCCACTCACGTTTCCTGTGAATGCAAATTTACCACCAACAACATTTACTGAGTCGATAATTGGGTTAGCTCTTGTTCCATACTGTAAAAAAGCTTTTGCCGGTGAGCCTAAGTTGCCCACTTTACCGGTTACGGTAAATTTACCCTGGCCTTGCGCCATTACGGCAGCAGGTAATAAACAAGCAGCGATCAATGCGATCCTTTTCATAATTTTCTGTTTTTTTGAATTGATAAGTTTGGTTACTGTGGTCCAAATGTAATCAATAGACGAAAATTATAACGCAAGGTTTAATGTAATATTATAGTAGCATTATAGTAGCTTTTGGAAGGTGCGCCACCATAAATCAGGCATATCGCCATTCACTGCCGTGGTATAATCATCATATCGGCAAGGCACCAGATGATACCTTTCATTCTTGGAAATACCTGTTGGATAAGGCACTTGCATCCACCAGCGGTCGGATTTTTTACTCTTCACAAATAACATTTCTGCCGAGCCATCGTTTAAACTCGCCCTGTAAATAAGATATTGAGATTTTGGCGTAAGGGGAAAATCTTTTTTACGATTGTAAAATCCATCTACAAAATACCATACCATTTGAGCAAGCAACATGGCTGTCTGACCGTTTTGATCAAACGCAGGATTGAACTCATAAAAGCCTATAGAAGTTAACTTATCACTCATCCCTGCATAGCGGGTGATGGCGCAAGCCTGCTCACCATAAAAGCCATTCGGTCCGGCATTGGCATTCGCTCTCGCATCGGAAGAACGTATGGCGCCAATATCAAAGCTGATCATACTGGCATTACGGATAATGGGCTCAGCCAGCGTGATATCTTTAGCAAACTCGCCCAAACGATGTGCATCGAAATACAGCTTGCTCATGACTTTCAAACTATCCTGATTCACAAAATAGGTCTGGTAACCGATATTACTAAAGTTAAAAAGATAA
>Ga0065714_10002462_pt1 | contig 17407 bp, 20 predicted proteins | sample MisRhiReplicate2_FD_59101 | JGI IMG/M metagenome (GOLD analysis project Ga0065714, IMG submission 59101) | Miscanthus rhizosphere microbial communities from Kellogg Biological Station, MSU, sample Rhizosphere Soil Replicate 2: eDNA_1 v2... | ecosystem: Host-associated > Plants > Roots >...
GGATTGACGTCTTGGTTGGTGCAGCCGACCGACTACTATCCTTAGAGTTGAACGCCACCCCTTTGCATTACCGACGTGCACTGGTTATGTCGATTCATTTGGGTACAGAGCCAGAGTCCGATTGGTGATCCTATTCCTGGATCGTGGCTGGTTACTCTGGCGTCATGAGAACCGCGAGAGTCATGCTGATGAACTCTTCGTTTTTGCTGATGGTGTCCAATGCACCCCGAACGTTGCTAGCGACCTCTGCAGATCCGCGCTGCTCAACCCACAGCGTCAGTTCCATGATGGCGGCCTCGAGGGCTAACTGGTTTTGATTGATCTTGAATAGCAGAGATGGGAGCAGGTCTGAACTGGGCATTACGATTTCCTCCGTGGAGGGAAAAGCGTAGCTGAAGTAGCTCCGTGAGACGAACTGTGTGTTCCTGAAGTGGAAACACCTGGCGCTGATTGTCTGTGCCTGTTCGCGTCAAGCTGGAGGGGCTTGGCGTCGCGGCGGAAAGTACGTCTCCAAAAATCCTAGATACGNATCCAGATCGAGTGGATAGGATCCATCTGGCGTACTCACTCACTAGGAGACTGACATGTCTAAACCAACNGCTTCCAACAATCAGCGCCAGCAGCAAAACGATAGATCAGATGCGCTCAACAACAATCGTGGCAGCTCTGGCACCAATCCGACAAATGCTCATGTTCACGGTAACCGTGGCAAGCAACTGAACCCGACAGAGAACCGACAAAGCCTGAGGCTCTGCTGAGGTTACGAGGACTTGAAGCTGGCTGCAGACACTTGCACCTCTCCGCTCAGCGTAGTCGTGATAACGTCGTCCGAGCCCGTGATCCTCGTGCGGGCCGGGGAATGACAATTACCTACCAGGACAACGAAATGGACATTCGGTACTTCCTTGAACAGCGGCTGGCTTTTATCAAGCAGCTCTATCTAAATGGGGCCAGCCCGTTTGAAGATCGCAAAAGGAAAATTGAGAACGAGGAAGCCCCCTTCATCCCGCCATATAGCGAAGATGGGGAGCCTGCATATTTGAATGAATGGCTAGAAGCTGATTCGTCAGTGCAGGTGCTGGGTAGCGCATGCTTATCAATGATTGCTGCGTCGCTACACTTATACTTCAAAGAATGGGAGCGTCAGCTTGGGTCTGCTCCTGGGCCTTCACTCAAATCAGAATTCAAAAATGGCGGATGGCCAAATGGCTACAGGGCATTCTACCTGGCCCATGGTTCAGACCGGTTTGAGGATGGCCCATTCGATTTCGCTTTGATTGAAGAACTCGTGCTGGCGAGGAATAGCATCCAACATCCCGACTCACTGATCTTCGAGACATCTCGATACTCTGACGATGCGCTCCAAAAGCTGCCAAGCCCTTTTTTTGTAAGTGATCGAGAGAAAAGTTTGATTGAGGAGGCCGATGGAGAGAGCCGTCAATGGCTATACCGCCCCCATATTCACATCACTACCGAGAAATTTCTGCATGCTGTTTCTCAGGTATCTGCATTCGTGAAGTGGCTGGAGGATCAAGGGGAGACCATGATGCATAAGCGTTATCTTGAGCGAAAACGTCAACGCGAGATAAACGCTGGCTCCAATCCTTTCTAGCTCCCGCCAGAGGCTTCTTTCCCCATTTAAATCTGAAGCAATGGTTGGTCAGAACGAATCCAAATGACCTGCAAGGTCGAAAAAATACTCAAGGGATCCTTTGTGCCTTCAACTTTAGTACACATTATTACCCGCGACCGGGGCGCGCAGGCCTATACCGATTACGCAAAGTTTCAAATTACCGATCCTGATGTAATCGTTAGCGCCGCTAGGCAAACGCTAGATTCGATCCCTCCATCATTTGGTTCTTGCGTCATGGTCAGTGCTGGCTTCACTGCCATTCTCAAATCTCAAGGGATACCCGCAGTTGTCGTCCTCGGAGACCTACTGATTAACGGTCAGTATGCTTTTGAATGCCGGGGGAACATTCCAGGGGCAACCTATGAGGGAGAGTTTGTGGAAGCCAAGTGGGACGGTCACGCCTGGGTAATGCTCGCAGGTGTGCTCTGCGACCTGTCGATCTTCCGAAGCGCCTACGCCACTCAAACGCCAAGCAACCTCAAAACTTTCATCAGCGAGCAGTTCGGTGAGGGCAAGGGAGCACTGATGTGTCCCCACGATAGCTTGCCGGTCGGCATGCAATTTGTGCCCAAATTTGCTCTCAGTGACGCTCAGATTCTGGGGATTCTGGATGGTTTGTCCAGACAAACACTTGAGAACTAAGTGACGAAATTCTACGTGGCATTCCCAGTTGAGCTGGGAGCTGAATACGGCTAGAACCTAAGGGCGGCGGATGGCATTTATCGGTGGCCGCCTGAACTCCAGCTTCGTCGTCAGCCGAGATTTCTCCTCGCAGTTCGGCTGTTTTGGATCCTTGGCAAATAGGGAAGCATACGAAGAACCAGTACGTCGAGGCGCTGATTTTGAGTGGGCAGGGGAAGAGTTACTTCAGCCGCTAAGCACGACCTCACTTAATGTCCCTTAAAAGGGACACTAACCTAGCTTTTGCCATTTAATGACCCTATTTGGGGTCATTAACGCATGTCTGTATTGCACTCAAAAAAATAGCGAAACAATCAAAACCGCTTGGGGTGATTACCGCGAGCGCTTCTTCAAAAGGCCAAATGATAACTTCGGCTCAGGTGCGAGTCGCTCTCGGCATACAACGGGGGGCATCACAGCGGGATCAACTTTTGGGAATCCGGCGACGTACCACCTCTGCCGCCACGGGCGGACTCAAGCAACCATTACTTACCAGCCCGCATAATGAGTAACCATGTGGCCCCAGGCTGAAAGCGCCGGCCCATTGCTGCGAAGGATGTTCATTGCCTCGGCGGCGGGAATTTTGGTCGGACAACCCCCAGTCAGATATGTCTTGTCTTTGCCCTGGCAGTACAAGTGCATGATCGTTAAAACCATGATCTGTTTCAGCGGCGACATTGCGCGATAGCTTTTGCGCATTGCTTTCAATTCTTCGGGGATGGGCTCTTCTCCGCGAGCCCAGTCGAAGCCGCGAGGTCGCAAGTTGTAATGCCAGCCTGGGCTGCCGTAGGCGCGTTTGACGTGCTCAAAACAACCTTCAAGTGAGTAAGCCTCAACAACTCCCCACACTGCTTGCCCAAAGATATTTCCGCGCTCTGATGCACTGGGAAAGGTAGGGATTGAAGCTCCGCAAACTATCGCCAGCGCCGTGTGCTCAATACCATCCATGCAAGGCACTTTGTCGACCATGTCGACCAGCCCCCAACCTGGGAAACGGCCAGCAGCGAACGTGGGATTAACTGCCGCGTAGGCAGCAAGGGCGACTGGTTCTCGCGAGTGATGGATGTAGGCTTGGGTGGCAGTGTGAACATTCGTGAATGCCCATACACCTGCCGAAAGCTGATGGACGCCAATCTCAGACAGAAGGCCTTTGGCTTGGGCAACGTAGTTGTCGTTCATGCCGATCTCCCGGCTTCGCAGTGTGGTCGAACAAATACAAATTGTTTAAATATGACGAAGCAATTCTTCTAGCTTTCGATGCTCGTCCGAGGATAAAAGCCCCACGGGATCAAAAGCTTCTTTTGAGCTGAACTCATACTTTCTACCGTCGGGGGAGAGGCAGTTGTCGCAGTAATCCAGATCACCGCAGTCAATGAAGAATGTGATCTGCCAGCCGTCGACTTCTATGGTCATCAATCCGCAGTAGATCTCATCCCAGCTTTCCTGGGCGATTCGCCGCATTGAACGGATACCTTTCAAGGCATCGCGCAGTATCTGGTAGACCTCATGAGCTGAGAGCATTTGTGCACTGCAGAGTGCTGAACACGAGGTAGTGGAGGTTATCGCCGACCGACACTGGAGCGCTTTCGGAATGAAACACGGATGAAAAGGGCATGACTGCATCTCTCCTAGGTGGTTCCTAGAATGAAGACCATGAGATAGGGTTGGTCAAGGAGAAAAGGCAAATTTCTTTTCAGTTTTACATTTAGAATCAGTATGTTACGAGCATACCCTTAGCGGAGGAGCGCTGCGACTAAGGACGATTCCCTGGTGCGAAATGCTGCTGTCTCCTAACGCAGAGCGGAAAATACCGATTCCCGGCAAGTAGAAGGCGGCTTCGTTCAGATAGCCGATTGGAAATGGCCCCGGTTATCGTGCAAGCGGAGCGCGCAGACCCGATGGGTCGTAAAGCATGAGGCTGGAAGCTGGCAGGGCCAAGACCCGCCGATAGAAGGGGCATGGTTCACGATAGCCGTAACGGAGGGGCGTGCACCGTAACGCCATCACTCTTATTTGGACTCATTTTTTCTGTACAGCAACCGACTATCGAAATGCTTTTCGAAAAGCTCCTCAAACGACTTAGGGTCACCATCCCAGTCTCCCCTCCAATGAAGACCAAGCAACGAGTCGAACCGAGCTACCCACTTTTTCTTACCCAGCTTACCTGCAAGCGCGAGAGCTTCAGGCAGCACATGGTTGAAGACCTCAGCTTCCCTTCCAACACCATGCACGTAGGCATCCTGATAGCATTTCATGGCTTTTTCTTCCTGTCCGGACAGAACTAGAAAGCGTCCACGAAGCCATTTCGTGATGTGGCATGTCTCCTCAGCAATGGGATCCCACGTCTTTTCAAGACGGCCAAGCATGTCCTCAACGGCATCCGCATCTCTAGGTATAGCCGGGTTGTAGAGTGCTTCTCGAAGTGCTGAATACGGTCGATCTGGGCCGATATTTAGAGCTTTTCCCCGCTCCATTGATAGCTCTCGCTTGCGCCAGAAGAAAGCCTCTTCGATGGTTCCGGAACCCTCGGGAAGATTCAGGTGATTTAAGATCGACTCACGATACTTCAAGGGCGTACGGCCTAGGAGCCTGGAGGCCACCATCCACAGTTTGGGAGCGAACTGATCGCTGAGACCGAGCGCCTGCAGTATTTCTTCAGCTCTATCCAGATTAGGAACTGCCGAGCCTTTGAGCCATGCATCGAGAGTATCTCGGCAATTGTCGAGGTCGATTGCATTCACCTCTGCCCGAAACTCACAAATCTGGACGTAGTCCTGAACCCCCCTAGTGCAGAAAGCCTTAATGAGACAACCGAGCGGTGCTGGGTCAGACAACAATTTATCCAAAGATACGACTGGCAGAATGTGATGAGTCATCCTCAACACTAAGCTGCCGCCAAACGCGAAAATTGTCGGCCACAGCAGGTACATCATTTCTCGCCGGTTGAGTAAGCCTGCATCGTGTCGGGGGATAAGGGACGCGTAATATTCGAGCCAGCGACGCCATGCTACAAAAATTGCGTTAGCAAACACCTCATCCCCAATGAAGACGGCCAATCGTTTTTCAAGCTTGCACAGAATGGTGGTAGGAATTTCAATCGGATCGAGACCAGGGCGCTTGCGCTCGTCCTTGAATGCCTTTAAATCATCGTAGAAGCCAGTGTTATCAGTTGAAAGAACAAGGCCGCTACGGGTGGCAATCTCGTAAACGATTTCGCCTATAGAGGGATAGGGTGAGACTGGAAGTTTCATACAATCACCTGACCCAAGGAGGAAATCCCCCTTGGGCACTGATCCTTCATTTTTTTGTTTTGTCTGCCGCACTCGCTGCTCGGGAAGCAAAGCTATTCGGAGGGATAATGCCGTCATTCTCTCGAGCGGTCGCGGAGTAGATGCGGGATTTGGCGTCTTGAGTCATAGGCTGCGATTTTGCGCCTGAAGCTTTCTTGGTCATGTCATTTTCCTTTAAGGTCGGATTGAACGCCTAAGCGTGTGGTCGACTTTACGTAGGCTCCCGATTGCAGTCAGGGGGGCAAACTCGGAAAAAATCTGAAACTGCGACACAACTTGCGAATTCCAAGACTGTGGTCGTCATTTCGGGCCCAAAGGCCCGGCTGAAAGATAGTCCATGTGCGATATCTCATGCGAAAGCGCAGCGTATACGCAACGCATCCAAAGGAATAATTTACCTATGTCGGGAAGTATCAACCACACAGAGCGACAAGATCGCGCGATTGAAGACCCTGAATCTGATGCTTTGGAGCGAGGCCCATTTGTAGCCAGTCTGATCAAAACACTTGTTCACACTGATTACAGCGAACGTACCGGCGTTATGACATCCAGGCGGGCGACCGGATTCGTCGTTGGGCTAACAGGTGAGTGGGGCTTGGGTAAATCCAGTGTGCTGAACCTACTCAGCCATGAACTGAAGCAGATGGAACATGTGGTCGTGGCAACGCTCAACCCTTGGCTCTTCAAAGGTCGAGATGAGTTAGTCGAGGCGTATTTCAATTCGCTACGTGAAGCGCTTGGGTACAGCACCAGTGAGAAAACTAGAAAGCTGTTGCGGCAGTTGGAGCGATACAAAGCGTCCATTGAGTTCGTGGGAACAACGACTGCTGGCATCATTGATGTCGTCGTAGGATCAGGAGCTGCCACAACATTCTGGAATAAATGGCTTCTAAAGCTCGTTCGTCTGCTGAATAAGCCGAAAGAGCTATCTGCGAACCAGGAGAGAAAAAACCTAGAGGCCAAACTGGCGGAGGAAGAGATAGCCGTAGTTGTACTGATAGACGAGCTAGATCGTGTTGAGGATGAAGAGGTGCGTGCCGTCGCTCAACTCGTCAAGGCAGTCGGGGACATCAAGGGTATTTCTTACTTGGTAGCGTATGATCAAGACCGAGTAGCTCAAGCTCTCGGCAGAGGCAGCACTTCGGATGATAGACAAAAAACCGGCGAAAGCTACTTAGAGAAAATCATCCAGTTTCCCATTCCTCTACGGCCATTATTTGAAGATGACGCCCGCGATTTGCTGCTTCATGCAATGCGAAATAATGGCTTATCGGTTCCAACGGCAGCGCAGCCTCATCAGACCGAAATGTTCAATCAGTTACTTAGGGTCATTCGTACACCTCGAGAAATCAAACGGTTGATTGGAGCTTATTCCGTGCTAGAGGAAATCGTACGCGGAGAGATCTGCCCGTTCGACGTCCTTGCGTATAGTTGGTTAGTCGCCAAGGCCCCGAGTATCCGTGGGCTTATCTCCAACAACATCCACAAGTTAGTTGATGATCCGAGTATCGCTGAGCAGCTTTCTCGACGGCATGATCGAAGCGACTCTAAAATCGCAGACGAAACATTGGTCGACGTTCTAGGTATTACGGCCCAAAGTCATTTGGGAATTTTACAGCTGCTTTTTCCTCGGTTTAGACAAGGACGCCAGATTTCTGCAGATGTGTTCGATGGAGATCGGCTTGCCAAGCGTCGAAACCTAATTCGCCTTCTTTATCTTGGCAACCCGCCGGGACAGTTTTCGAGAATTGATGTTGAGGCGCTATGGGCGCTTACCAGCCTTGAAAAATTGGACTCTGAGTTTAAAACTTTGAAGAGAAATGGCCAGCTTGGGCCGTTGTTAGATCGGCTCGGGGATTTTTTAGCCAGCTTTCCTGTATCCGGTGATCAATGGTTCTGGGGAGCATTGTGCCGAGTTTTAGTCCGCGAGAATGATTGGATTGCGGGAGAAGAGGCGGAGAGAGGTTTCATTGAAGATGTGGGCTCTATTCTATGGCGCCTTGCTCGCACCGGAAATGACGGGGCGAAGCGATTCAGAGCAATTTTGGCAGTGCTTATCAAGAGTGGAGACCTTCTCGTCGTACCATGGGTATTGAGGAGGCATCTCTTTGCTCATGGGCTCACGCCCTACAGCAACCAGGCTCGAGGAGACCACATTCTTGATGCAAACGAGACGAATGCACTGCTTGACTTGGAGCTTCCCCGATACCGTGATGCTGTCACTGGCGGGATCGTACTCAGAAGGCTTCCGGACACGGAGGCGATCTTCTGCTTGGTGAACTGCAATCAGTGGGACACAGTCCTTAGGCAAAATTTTACATCGCAATTGGATAGCATGAACGCAGTGTCATCGTTAGCTGCTCTCATGTTGCCTCCCGGTATTATCTGCGACCGAAGCACACTTGACCTTATGCTGAACGCAGACATTGTCTTGACGAAGAGCACCACGCTACTTCGGGCAGAAGGAATGCCTGAGTCGGAATGGCTATCGACCGCAGTGCGCCGATTTCGCGCAACTCTTGCAGGTCACGACGTACACGCGGTGGATGATTGGATAGATGATTTCAGCGAAAGTACGCAGCCTATTTGATGCTGCTGTCCATTGAAGAGTACAACCCCGGCGCGGCTTTCCTTGCAGGGATCTGGTCAGACCTAGGATTACCTAACCGGGGCTTTGCGCTGCATGAGCGCATTCGAGTGTTGGTGTAGCTCACAAGGCGATAGTCGAGCACGATCCAATGCTGTCCTGCCATCGCTCCTTCGAGCCGACGGCTCGGCTCATTCCGCCAGCAAGACCGCAGATGATCATCGCACGAATCGCTTGAGTGACCGTCGATTCGCTATCACTCTGTCCCGTATCTCGTCAGGGTCTATCGACATGCCGCCGTCAGGTGTCACGCGGAGAGATTTCAGATCGTTGACAGCGGCAATGAACGCGCGATCTCTCGCTTGCTCGCGGCCTGATCTTTTGTCTCGCCAAACGAGCTCGATACATCGCCAAAAAAAACTCATGTCGCTCTCCGCTGCCGTCTACATATGGAACGCATTTTCATTGGGGGGAGAATATCGTGGCTTTTCGTTCTGCTCATCACAGCGCTTCAGCAAATGATATCTGGGTTCTCCTACCCTCAGCGACTGGCGCTGATATGCCGAGCCATAAAACTCAGAGCGCTCCGGTTATTCGTTCCGCATCGACCACCTGGGGCTTAACCGGGCGTATTAAATGAGTGAGCGATTAGCCGCGAGATATTGGACAACTAGCTCGAGACCCGTTCTGCTTTTAATGAGGCCACAAGGCCGACTACACAGACTACGATTCTCGCTGCCTAGCCAGTTTCTTGCATTTTGTTCGCTCCCTACGGCTGCGAGCAATGACCGATACAACTCAATTAAGAGCAAAGCCCGGCTCCACGCTTCAGTGCTAGGTTGAAGCAGTTCATGTCCACGGCGTAAAAGCAGCACCGAAGAGACATGCTCGTTCAAGACAGCTGACAGTTCAGCGTCATCAAGCCCCAGCCCTTCGCCGGCCCGGATAAAAGCTTTGCCAAGTACTGCGCTTTCAGCGCTCGAAGCGGATTCCATGCTCCACCATCTCGTCGGTGATGACTGGTCTGTAACGTAATTCTATGCTCTGTAACGCTGCTTACGTTACAAGTCAAAAGTTACGTTACGGTCTGTAATTAAACTCAAAAGGCAAGCGGAGCGCGCAGGCGTGCGGGATGTCAGCCCGAAGGGCCGAGACGTAGCATGCTACGGCTCGGTTTACGACAGCCCTCCGCCAAGGGCGGCACGCTACTATCGAAGCCCAGCTTCAACCAACCTGAAAGAGGCTGAAATGACCCACGATGAACTCCGGAAGCTGGAAAGCGCCAGGCGAAAAGCCCTTCGGGAGATCGCCAGTTCCTTCCAGGTGATTCGGAGGTAGCCGATGCCTTGGCCATCCTTGATGACCTCGACGACAAAGAGCGAAACGGCAATCCCTTCTACCGATAAGCCACTTGAGCTCAACGACGTTCGTAATTCTGTCCCGGTGCAGCCCCACCAGTGCGGCATCGACATCATCTTGGAGCGCGATATCCCCCAACCCTGGAGAGAACGCTTCTTTCACGCAAGTATCGGATCAACCAGAATTCCTGACGGGCCTTACGCCACGGACTGGGATAAATTCCTGGCTGGCTGGCTGGCTGGCTGGGAAGCAGAGATGCGACATCTGGAGCAGCATAGAGACGTGAGAAACACCCCTGGAACAGATTGAGGGGGCTACAGGCATGGCAGAAGACGACGATGACACCCTGTATTGCGACATTCAGATGCCATTGGCCCAAGGACGAAAGCTGCTGGAGCTAGTGAACGCGTTGTGAGAATCGAAAGCACATCCTCGTCTCAAGCTCTCAATTCTTCCTGGTTGTGGCAAGGGATTACGCAGAAAACTCCGAGCTGCTTAAGCGCATTTCCAGCTTTTCCGCCATGGCTTTGAGGTTTTGGATTTCAGCCGACAGATCAGTTTTCTGAAGCTTGGCCTTATGTTCCAGTGCCGTGAGCGTATCCTTGACGGAGTCCAGCTCATCTTGAGCATCAAGCAGTGAGCTGTAACTTGAGCTTGAAGTGAGAGCTTTGAATTCTGCATGAAAATAGTGGAAGAGGGATGCTGGATCTGAATGACCGGTTAGACGAGCCACCTCTCCACATATGTCGTCACGCAGTGTTGGAGTCCATCCCTCTCTGAGGCGTGGATTTTTGTTGAATTTCGCTTCCAGCCTGATGTTGATCTGACGGGTTATAAAACGGTGTCTGAACATGGATAGGCAAACACGGATATTAGTTAACCCGGCACCTTTGCACAGCCGATCAAACTCCTTAGTTATTGATTCTTTCTTCAAGCTACCCCCGTGCTCACCTATAAAGATGTTAGTAGGTTGGATGCAGAAAATTCCTCGAATATGTAGGAGGTCGATGTACGCCTGCCTAGAGTCAACGTACACCTTGAACTGTCTAGCAGCGGCGGCATTGACTTTGAAGCGGCGGATAGGCGCTGGGGTTCCCCGCTTTTTAGTGGAGATCACAATTTCTAGAGTGTCTGAAACGTTTCGGTTCAGCCAAAGGTCTAGGTCGAATAGCTCTTCTGGGCGCAATCCAGTAAGCTTCATCATTCTTATTGTAAACATTCGTCTTTCATACAAATACACACTGGTAGCATCATAGAGCTCAAGGTCACTGATCGATTTCAACTTGGATTGGACGGGGAGTTCATCCCACTCACGCTTGCGAAAAATCTCGTTCTGAATTTTTTGTATGGTGTGCTCGTCTATGGCTACCTTGTCATCATTATAGGGGACTGGGGCTACGAGCGATGGATGATCCATGTAAGAACGCTTGGTCTTGGGGTTTATCTCAAAAGATACGATAATGTTAGCTCCGCTATGCACGGTTCCTACCAACGGTCTCTCCGCTATTGATGGGTGTTTTGTGGTGACCCAGTACAAAAAATTAAGTGTGGTGTGTTGGATCAGTCGGGTGCGGTTGTTATTCCTTTTGGGCCTTACACCCGTAAGCGTTGAAACAGTTTCTTGCACTAGCTGCTCAGTGAATTCATCGAAGTGAGATTCGCCAAAGTCCTTGAAGTGGACAGGCTTAACAAAGCAGTAGCGTATGAAGTGTGTAATCAGTGCGGCCATTACCTGCGCAGAGTCCCTAGCGCCTGTTGAATTACAAAATTCTGCAATCCAAAAATTCACAAGGTTGCATGGCCTACCGTTGGGCCAACGAATCAGTACGTAGTTCGTGACAATACGCGGCTTTCCTACAAATCCACCCGTTTGTTGGATCGGAATAGGATGGCCTGGAACGCTTACCGACTCGTACTCTGAGTAGAGTTGCTTAGCCATTCTTTTTGCCGCCATCGATAATCTTCATATTTTGAGATGTAATCATCTGGTCGCTTGTCAGAAAAGAATGGTACTTGGCTTTGGATGTTTTTACTTTTAGCGCGATAGTCGCACGAATTTCTTCGGCACTGTGTGAGCCTTGAGGGTCGATTCGTTCCAGGAAGGTAAGGACGTCAAAGTAGGCCAACGAAGCGATGTGAGCCTCGAGTAGCGCAATACGTGCTTGCTCGTTAAGTGAGGGTAGGTTGGGAGCGGTCGCTTCGATCACCGTAGGAGTCGATAGGGCGAATGCCTTGGCTCTAAGATCTAGCATCTCGCTCCACATACTCAACCCGGAACTACCTAACATTGAGGACTTTGCCGCTTGTTTCAGCGAGTTCAGAGAAATGCGCTTGAAGCGATCCGAGACCTCAAGTGCGCAGAAGCTCTTCATGGTAGACAAAGCCTGAAATTCCTCCATAGAAGGCGAAATTTGACGGGAAAGCACCTTCGTTAACCATGTATGCCTAGAACAGAAATTTTTATTTGTTGTAGTTCGCATCTTTTTTATCTCCCAGACAAATTGCAAAGTCAATTGCGTAGATCTCGTCTTCAAATGTCTCGAGTCTAACCTTGTAGGTGGTCATTTTAAACTCAGGTTGTTGAAGTGCTTTGTCGAGATATTTGAGGAGTTCCGGGTTGCTAATTGTGGCAATGCTTGTAACCTTGAAGTCTTTCAGCGCTTTTATATAAAGAGCTAGAAGTCCTTGGTTTTGATCTTCGGCCAACAGACCATTTTCAAGAGCAATCAGCTTGTCATCGATACATTCGGACTCATAGCGAATGGCTTCAGAGTCCGAAGGATCATACGCAATGTAATCGTCAATGTTATCCCTGTCAGAGTGCCCGGCCATATATCTTAATAATTCTTTTCCTGAATCACCTACGTGCCTGTGTGTTAGAAGTAAGAAAAATTTTCTCATCTCATGAATGCGTACATACCAGCGGCGACCTAGTTTATCAGTGGGTATCTTAATGGAGTCGCAAAACGTATCGATACATTGGTTAACCTTCCAGTCGGATTTTTTGCCGCTAGGGCATTTGAACCCCCTTCCTGGAATGTAAAATAGGCTCTTGGCGTACTTTGAATTGTCTCCATATATGGCGGTCAGAGAATTGCCAAGCACTTGAAGCAATTGAATAGCGTGAGCCGCTACGTAAGGAATAGGACGTTCAATAATTTTATTAACCCCCAAAGCCCCTGTTTTACCTATCATGTGCCTAATAAAAGCGCCATTGTTGCCAATATCGGTAGATAAGCAGTTTCGTTCGAGGGTGCTCAGTTCAGCGTTGCGAATCGGTTTCACCATCCCGATTATGATGGCGCATGCGCCAAAGAAAGACTCCATTACCATCTTGTAGTTCGACTGATCGACAGAAAAGTTTTTCTTCACTTTGGTTTGAAGTCTGCTTATTTTGAGGGCTTGCGATAAAGGTTGGGATGGTAGGTTTGGCATCCCCTTTGTGATCCACAGATGCTTGGTCTCTTGAAAGAACTCATTCTTCTTTTTGGATTGGCGTGGTAAAGGGTAATGTTCATCAAATTTGACGAAGTGCTCAGTATAAAAAATCAACGAATCAACAATTGCCTGGCCATATACTACTATCCATTTGCTAGCTTGGTTCAAGAACTTGAATCCGATGTCCAGAGGTAATAGCTTGGTGTGACCTCCGGGTTTTAAACGCTGGGAATACTCATGGACTAGCTCATCGACATTAATATCAATTTTTGGGATGTCCTCTGGTAGAGCGTCATGTCCTTGAAAGAAAATCTTAAGCATTACCATGTTGTCTTTAAAAGATCCGAGGCCTACTTCTCCTCTAGACACTTCTTCGATTGTTTTGGTGTTTTGAGTATTATGAATATTCTTGCGCACGCTTTTCTGCAGCAACTGTTCGTGGAAAAGATTTGGTTCGAATTGCCTGATAAATAGCCGAAAATTTGCGTTATGAAGGCTGTATGGGGAGCTGCCGAGGATAGATCCAATATAGTCTCTGGAAAGCAGTCCATTTTCATAGGTGCTGGTTTGCGCGCTAGGAACATAAAGGTTATTTTCGGTGAAGTAGGCAATCGCCTCACTTGTTAACTCCACAGGAAGGGAGTCTGGATCTAACAATAGATCCTGAAGTGAAAACGACACAGGCAAGACATCGATCAGGTGAGCAATGAAACGCTCTTTCAACAACAAGGCGGCAGACCACCCTCCTTGGCTCAATACCTCGGCGATAGACTTGCAAGCATCTTTGTCGAATAGCTTAAAGCCATATTCGCTAGGTTTATATATGTCTTGGTAAAGGTTGGCTCGCGCCGCCAAATTCATTGCGAAGTTAAAGTACACAATCCATCGATTTCGCGCGACTGGCTTACCAGTGATGGTGCCCATGCGACAGTGGAACAACCATTTTTGTAGTGATTGTAGGATTTTTTTGTTAACTTCGTCAGTTAGCTTGGTTCCGTCCGGCATCAAACGTTCAAAACTCATGCTATGAAGCTCTGCTGACCCTGGAAAGCTTACCATCCATTCCGAGCTTCTGATCCCTCCTTGTACAAGCCAGTCAGCCTGATAGTTATGGGTTTGCTTGTAAATTTTGCTTTGTTGTTCGGCATGTTCGATCATCGCCTTGATGCGGCTGTTATCGAATGATGAGTCTTCAGTCATCATGCCCTCGCGTTGTGAATTGAGACTAGCGGACGGAGGTCTTTCTTAAGAATGTTCGCACGGAGGTGCGATTTTCGGAGCTCACTCATGGAGTCTCCTGATACGCGGTCTGCTATAGCCATCTCAGCGTTGGATGCGCTATCAAAGTCCAGGCTAATTGTTTCCGCGACTAAATCCCTGATCGTAGGGAACACCCACAGTGGTACGTTTGTGCCTTCATCAAACAGCAAACGATCTTCCGGTTGAAGCGCATCAACAGCTTCCGCGTATGCATAGATCGCTGCCAAGCTATTAGGACTGCGATCAAACAACAGTTCGTGCTCTACGAACATTTCAATGATAGAGCTTGGATCGGGCGAATAGCGACCAAGCTTCTCCCGTATCGCTTGACTCAATGGATCACCGTTTGTCAATCCTAACAATACGCGCCGGATAAAAATTTGAAGCTCTTGTCGGCTTGTAAAGTCGGATGCAGCCAACTGCCATGGTTCGCCTTCAGTGGCAACCAGCATAATTTTTTGATGTAATACTCTGAAAAACCTAACCGCCCAGCGATGAGTCATCCAAGGTGGAATATAGTTCGTTCTGACAACCTGCAGGGAGTTTCCCAATAAGTCCGCCACGGCTTGGATGCTACCGCTACGCAAGAATTCCAGTATGCCTTGAGTGCATCGAATTCTGTGAAGATTCATCATTTCCGGAGCGACACCGACGGCCTCGAACTCTTCCTTGTAAATGTCATAGAAAGAGAGACCCGTATTAGTAGTCAAAGCTTTTGCAAAGTCAGGATTAGACCCAATTTGACTGTTGCTTGAGATAAGAAACAGCTTTCTCCAGCCACTTTTCCCCTCCGACATCAGGCGTCGCCTTGGCATGCTTGTGCATCGAATTACGTCCATGACGATCTTGGTGCTCAACGGTGGAAGTACAGATAGCTTGCGTGACCGGGCCCGAGGTTTGCTGACGCTTATTGTAATTCGTTTAGTATCGCCATTCCCACGAAGATAAAATTTTCCATCATGTCGATACAGCCGTATTTTGGTTAATGATGATGGATTAAAATTAGGGTTTTCCGAAGCAATAATGGCGCTGGCTACCGCGCAGTCCCTCGGGGAGAGGTACCCTAACAACCGATTGAAAGTTTCGTTGACCTTGTTGTTGGCGATGCCGTCGTCCCCAGCAGCCTCCCATACCCTTGCCACGAGTTTTGGCTTGCTATGGCAGTTGTAAATGACCGGTTTGAAGAAAGGCAGCTTTTGGAGTTCGCTAAAAGTTACTGATTTAAGCTCGTTAGTATGCTCGGCGTAATAACGAGTAACGGCTAGAAACCAGTTTAGACCTGTTGGCGAGTCAGGGTGTGCGAGATGTATCCCATCCTTGTAGAAACATTTGCTCTTAAGCATAGTCTCAATTTGATCTACCGAAATATCTTTGCAAAGCTGATCACCTCGTGCGTGGCACCTCAGCATTAGACCCCAGTAGTCCACCGAGCATTCAACAATAGCGCCGGCTCTCGTCTCGAGAGTGTTTTTGAGATTAAGAAGATAAACATCATCTTCAAGACTTAAACCTTCTTCCACAAGATATTTTTTGGGAAGAAGGAATTCCGACGATTCAGGGATAGGTGTGCGCACAGTACCATAGCCGTGCGGTTGAGCCATGGATTCAGGCTGACTCACGCTTTTAGCAGATGCATCTGGAATGAATGTGTTAATGGGGATGAAACCCACGCGCTTAAGCGCTTTATAAAGGTTCGCTAAGTAAGACCACTGAGCGAAACGGGTTTCGGGCTTGTTAGTAATATCTGTCAGATGAGTCGCGTAATGCGTAACGATAAAGTTATTCCAGCCATCGTCCGCAGGTGGGAATCTGAGGCGAAGCTTTAATACATGGTCGAAGATGTGTTTGCCAGATCTGAAATGCGTTCTATAGCTTGTTTGAGCTCCGGGAATGCACAGCAGTTTGATAGCCTCAGCTATGGCCTTAATTGCTGGGTCTTCGATCCATTTAGGTATATGCAAGCTATGGGTTCGGTAGCCGCTAATGGTCTCATCGTCATCCCACCTGAAGGTGATTTCACCATCCACAACTTGGTAGTTCAGCATCAGGGGGCTCTCCGCGAAAACTGTCATTAGAGATTCGCTTTTATGACCGAGTCAAGAGATTCCTATCAGTTTTTTTTCCTCGATTAGTATACTAATAATATACCGTTAGTTTTATTTTAACGGTGTATTCTTTAAATACCGTTACTTTATATTTGTTGGATTTTGCATTTGGGCGGTAATAATCATCAAGGGCAGGCAATGAGAATTCACGTGCTATTGGTATGCTTTCCTATTAATTGATTAAGCAGTTACGTGTTGTCTCGGATTTTAGGGGTGGCGGCTAAGCCCAGCATAATCCTTGATTATCGTTCGCTCCATCTCCATTCTCCTGCAACACGGTGCCGTACCACTCTAGGCTGGCCTTATAACCGACTAAATTAATAGCATTGTGGTGCGCTGGTTCCGGCGTTCTGACCATTCGACCCTCAAGGACGATATTTTGGGTTGGCCATATGATAACCCCAACTTTAACCAATATTGACATAGTGTTTATCCGCCTTCACAAGGTAAAGCGGCATTCTCCGTGGGACAATGTCAATATTATATAAGATGTTTTATCTGGCTAATCTTGCAATATGCTGCTCGGAGCGCCGTGGCGTTTATGTTGCTCCAGATAGGATAGCTCCATGCTCTGAAGTCAGTTTGTTTTATGTGGTAACCAGCCCTGCGACGATTGTACTAACCCATTTTGAGCAGAGTATCTGTTCCCAGGCGCTGAGAATGGTCAGTCGGAAAATCGAATTTTGGTAGAGTTAATCTCCAGCCCCGAGGTCAGGTCTAGCCAGTCTGACGTGAGGCAAAACCGCTGCTGTTCCTTCGCGCTCACGGGCCAGGAAGGCACGGCTCTGCCGATCAACTCGGTGCGTGGCGTTTTTCTGCCCGCTTGGAGTCGTTCGCCGTAGTTCAAAGTCGCTGTCAAATTCTCAGTGTCAGATCAGTATCTAACTTATTGATGTCCAATTGGTTTACTGCTTTTAGGCATTCATGTGTCTAGAAAACAGTCTTGCTCGACATCAACGGCATCCTCGGCCTCGCTGCGTTGATGGGCGGACTCAAGCATGGCGAACAGTCCTACAACGACGACTCGGCCCGCAGTTACAGCGTGATGATTCTC
>Ga0065714_10002494_pt1 | contig 17407 bp, 22 predicted proteins | sample MisRhiReplicate2_FD_59101 | JGI IMG/M metagenome (GOLD analysis project Ga0065714, IMG submission 59101) | Miscanthus rhizosphere microbial communities from Kellogg Biological Station, MSU, sample Rhizosphere Soil Replicate 2: eDNA_1 v2... | ecosystem: Host-associated > Plants > Roots >...
TTCGATGAACTGAAGCCCAACACCTTCGAAACTTACTTAACTCATTGAATCTCAAGGAGTTTTCCGTTTCGACTGCGCCGGAAGTGGGGCGAATTATAGACTTCCAGAATCTGCCGTCAACCCTTAATTTGATTTTTCTATCTTTAGCCCGACACGACACTTAAATCTGCCCGGTATATAGACGGAATCGCTGCATATGCGCAATATACTGCTCAAAACAGCCCCCCGCCTTTATTCTGGACGACACTTCGTAATGACGCCCCCTCCACATCGCAGCCTGGCCTCCACCCTGTACCCGGTTGCCCTGCTATTAATAGCCATGGCTTCAATCCAATCAGGAGCCTCCCTCGCCAAAAGCATGTTCCCGGTAGTGGGCGCACAGGGCACAACGACGCTGCGACTCATTTTTGCCAGCCTCATCATGCTGTTATTGCTACGTCCCTGGCGCGCCAAGCTCACCGCCCAATCCCTGCGCACTGTGATCGTTTATGGAATGGCACTGGGCGGCATGAACTTTCTCTTCTATATGTCGGTTCGTACCGTTCCACTGGGCATTGCCGTGGCACTGGAGTTCACCGGGCCTCTGGCAGTCGCCATTTACGCCTCGCGCCGGGCAATCGACTTTCTCTGGATCGCCCTGGCAGTCGTTGGCCTGCTTCTGCTTATACCGACCGGAGCGACCAATGCCGGTATCGACCTGCTTGGAGCCGGCTATGCGCTGGGCGCAGGTTTCTGCTGGGCGCTGTACATCCTGTTTGGCCAGAAGGCTGGCGCGGACAATGGTGTGCAAACCGCCGCACTGGGGGTGATGATCGCCGCCCTGTTCGTCGCACCGATTGGTATCGTGCACGCGGGCGCCGCATTGCTCACACCGAGCCTGATTCCAATCGCCATCGGCGTCGCCATTCTGTCTACGGCCCTGCCCTACACCCTGGAAATGATCTCCCTGACCCGAATGCCAGCCCGCACTTTCGGCACGCTGATGAGCGTCGAACCGGCAGTCGCGGCCCTGTCGGGGCTGGTCTTTCTGCAGGAGTACTTGTCCTTGGCCCAATGGTTAGCCATTACCTGCATCATCCTCGCGTCGGTCGGCGCAACGATGACCATGGCCAACACTGCGAAGCCTGCCGTCGCGGCAGATTGAAGCAGGATTTAACGAAGGTCTGGTATTTGCCACGCATTTAGGCCATGTTTAGACCGGTAACCCAATGTCAAACATGGATTTTTCATACAGGACGTCATGAACGCTTCAAGCAAGAGCGAACACAATCGTACGTGGACACAAGATTCACGACGATTATAAGGACAGGAATGAAACGAATTTTGATACTGATCGCCGTACTTGCAGTAGCGGGCTGTGCGGCAACATCGAAAACTGAAGTCAAACGCGGTAAAAAAGGCCTGCACATCAACTGCTCCGGCCTATCCTCATCCTGGGATCAGTGCGCCGCCAGCGCCGCCAATTCATGTGCTCCCAAGGGTTACAAGGTCATTGCCAAGTCCGGCGACGTCGTCGAGGAACCCGGGGACTATCCCTTCGGGCTCAATCCCGCTGGCTATACCAGCCGCAGCATGATCGTCATTTGTAAATAGNNCACGTCAGTCGAGCCCTTGCTCGGCCATTCGGCGCCTAATCTCCTCATGACTGGACTTGANGACGTCACGCTGGACCTGCGGCGTGACCAGCATCCGCGCAACTACCAATGCTCCCACGCATTGAGACAGGATGGCCCAGGCCAGACTATCGCTTCCCAATATCCGCGCCCAGCTTTCGTGCAAACGACAGATCCACGTTTGCGCCGTCTCCCTCACCTGGACATCCGATCGCGCGATCTCGGCCCCCAGCACTGGCAACGCACACCCTGCATCGGGCTGCTCAACATGGCTCATGCTCAAGTACTGCTTGAGGCAGCGCTCCAGCTTCATTGAGTCCATGGCACCGTCGCCACTCAGACGATCCAGGCTTTGGGCCAACTCCCGCTCGACAATGGCCTTGAAGAGCTCATCCTTCGATGAGAAGTGGCTATAAAACGCGCCGCCGCTCAACCCGATTGCTTTCATCAAGCCATCGACACCGACCGTGGAGAAACCCGACTTCTTGGCGGAGACGGCACTGCTGGCGAGCAGTTTCTCGCGGGTTTCCATTTTGTGATTGGCTGAATATCGCATGGCCCTGCCCCTGATTGCTTACCTTGACGCTTGTCGGATCTTAGCATAACGTCCGTTTAGTTAACGATCGTTTACCAATGAGACTGACCATGAATAACAATAGAGTCGTACTGGTTGTTGGCGCGGGCGACGCCACGGGTGGCGCGATTGCCAGACGCTTTGCACAGGAAGGTTTTGTTGCCTGTGTTACTCGCCGCAGCGCCGACAAACTCGAACCCCTGGTGGATGGAATTCGTGCCCAAGGCGGCGAAGCCCACGGGTTTGCCTGTGATGCGCGTAAAGAAGACGACGTGATCGCACTCATCGAGCAAATCGAGAACCAGATCGGCCCGATCGAAGCCTTTGTGTTCAACATCGGCGCCAACGTCCCCTGCAGCATCCTCGAAGAAACCGCGCGCAAGTATTTCAAGATATGGGAAATGGCCTGTTTCTCAGGCTTTCTCAATGCACGGGAAGTGGCCAAGCGCATGGTCAAGCGCCAGCGCGGGACGATTCTGTTTACCGGGGCAACGGCGGGATTGCGCGGCGCTTCGGGGTTCGCCGCATTCGCGGGCGCCAAACATGGCATACGGGCACTGGCCCAGAGCATGGCCCGTGAGCTGGGGCCGCTGAATATTCACGTGGCCCACGTGGTGGTGGACGGCGCCATCGACACCGACTTCATCCGCGATAATTTCCCGGAAAAATATGCCACCAAGGATCAGGACGGCATCCTGAACCCTGAACACATTGCCGACAATTATTGGTACCTGCACAGCCAACCCCGCGACGCCTGGACCTTCGAGCTGGACCTGCGGCCCTGGAGCGAACGCTGGTAACCCCTCCCCTCACAACAACAAGAGAGCAGATCCCATGAGCAAATCGGTGGAGTTTTACTTCGATCTCGGCAGCCCGACCACTTACCTGGCCTACACCCAGTTGCCGACGCTGTGCGCGCAGACCAACAGCCAGTTGATCTATCGTCCGATGTTGTTGGGCGGCGTCTTCAAGGCAACCGGCAATGCATCACCGGCGACAGTGCCGGCCAAGAACCCTTACCTGTTCAAGGACCTGAATCGCTTCGCCAAACGCTACGGCGTCGCCTTCAAGTTCAATCCACACTTCCCCATCAACACGCTGCAGCTGATGCGCGCGGTGACTGGCATGCAGTTGCGCCAACCTGAACGCTTCGAGGCCTTCGTCGATTGTCTGTTCCGCGCCTTTTGGGTGGATGGCCGCAACCTCAACGACCCGACGACTGTCGCAGCGGTCCTGAACGAGGGCGGTTTCGATGCCGACTATGTGCTGGCATTGACGAACGACGAGCAGGTCAAGCAAGCACTCAAGATCACCACTGAAGAAGCCATCGCACGGGGCGTGTTCGGCGCCCCGAGCATGTTTGTCGGCAACGAGTTGTTCTTCGGCCAGGATCGGTTGGACTTCGTCCGTGAAGCCCTCGCCTGATCCTCTACTTCAAATCGCTATCGTTCGCGTGTTGAGCCATTGCAGTGCGTCACCGTCCAGCAACGGGCTCAAGCGACGCTGAACCTCGGCGTGGTAGGCGTTGAACCAGTCTTTTTCGTCCTGGGTCAGCAGCGAAGGTTCCAGGCAGCGGGTGTCGATCGGACAAAGGGTCAGGGTTTCGAACTCAAGGAACTCGCCGAACTCGCTGCTTCCGGCGTCACGGTTCAACACCAGGTTCTCGATGCGCACACCCCAGCGACCGGGGCGATAAGTGCCCGGTTCGATGGAGGTGATCATGCCCGCCTGCATCGCCGTTTGCGGCGCGGCAGCGGCTTGATAGGCAATCACCTGCGGGCCTTCGTGGACATTGAGAAAATAGCCGACGCCATGACCTGTGCCGTGGCCGTAATCCACCTGCTCCGCCCAGATCGGTGCGCGGGCGATGGCATCCAGCAACGGCGAAAGAATACCCCGCGGGAATTTGGCCCGGGACAGGGCAATCACGCCCTTGAGCACGCGCGTGCAATCACGTTTCTGCTCAGTGGTGGGTGTGCCGACCGGCACCATGCGAGTGATGTCAGTAGTGCCCCCCAAGTACTGGCCGCCGGAATCGATCAGCAACAGGCCATCACCTTCGATGACCGCATGGGCTTCTTCCGTGGCGTGGTAATGAGGCATCGCGCCGTTGGCGTTAAAGGCGGCGATGGTGTTGAAACTCAGGGAGACGAAGTCCGGCCGGCGCGTGCGGGCGGCGGTCAGGTGCTCGTCGATGGTCAACTCGGTGATGCGCTCGCGCCCCCAAGCCCCTTCCAGCCAGGCGAAGAACTCACAGAGCGCCGCGCCATCCTGCTCCATGGCCCGACGGATGTGCTCGGCGTCGGCCAGGCTTTTGCGGGACTTGGCCAGCGTCGTTGGATTGAGACCTTCGACCAGCTTCACGCCGCTGCCCAGGTTATCCAGCAAACCGACCGTCACCCGCGCCGGATCGATCTGCAAGCTCGCGCCGTCCGGCACTTCGCGCAACGCGGCGGCGGCTTCGCTGTAATCGCGCAGGGTCACGCCGTCCTGTTCAAGAACGGCACGCAGTGCCGCGTCAACCTTGTCCAGGGCTACGAACAGCGTTGCCTGTTGCTGGCTGATCAAGGCGAAGGAGACGAACACGGGGTTGAACGACACATCCGCGCCGCGCAGGTTGAACAACCAGGCGATGTCATCCAGCGTGGCGATGAAATGCCAGTCGGCACCTCGTTCCTTGAGGGATTCGCGCAGCTTGGCGAGTTTCTCGACCCGGCTGACGGTCGCCTGGGGTGGTAAATGGGCGTAGACCGGCTGATCCGGCAAGCTAGGGCGATCGCTCCAGGCCTCCTGGAGCAGATCGATGTCGGTACGCAACCGCGCGCCGCGCTCCGCAAGCTTGCCACCCAGGGTGCGGGCCGATGCCACGGCCATGACCGCACCGTCAACGGCGACCACCCCACCCTCAGGTGTTTGTTCGGCCAGCCAGTCCAAGGGGCCGGGCTGGCCAGGAATGAGCTTGACCAGCTCGATACCACTGCCCTCCAGCTCCTTGGTGGCCTGCTCCCAATAACGGCTATCGGCCCAGACGCCAGCGAAACTGCCGGTCACGATCAAGGTACCCACCGAGCCGTGGAAGCCCGACAGCCATTGCCGTCCCTGCCAATAGCCCGGCAAGTATTCAGACAGATGCGGGTCGGCTGATGGCACCAGCAGCGCATGAATGCCCTCTCGGCTCATCAGTTGGCGGATTTGGGCCAGGCGCTGGGGAACCAGTCCATGGGGCATAGGCTCGGTGCTCATTGCTTCTCCTGCTCATTGATATTGTTGTTCGATGCCGAAGACGGCTTATGGGGTAGTGGCCCAGAACGCCGGCGCAGTCGCGCACGCCGCCTGGATCAACCGCACCGCCTCGTCGATATCCTGTTCAGTGGTAAAGCGGCCCAGGCTCAAGCGAATGGTCCGCCCGGCCGCACGCGCATCGTGCCCCAAGGCCAGCAGCACGTGGGACGGGCTGTTCTGCGCCGAATTGCAGGCCGAGGTCGCGGAAAATGCAATCGATGCGCCCAACGTCGCCGGGTTGAACTCACCTTCGTTGAAGGTCAGGCTCAGCGTGTGGGGAATCCGGCGGCTCGCACTGCCGTTTATACGCACACCGGGCAAGGCCAGCAGCGGCTCAAGCAAACGATTGCGCAATCGGGCGATTTTAGCGAGCTCTTCGTCGAATGCCTCGGCCGCGAGTTCGAACGCAGCGCCCATGGCTGCGATCTGGTGGGTCGCCAGGGTCCCGGAGCGCAAACCGCCTTCATGGCCTCCGCCGTGAATCTGTGCCGACAGCCGTGGCCGGGCACGGTCGCCAACGTAGAGCGCCCCGATGCCCTTGGGGCCGTAGATCTTATGCGCGGAAAAAGACATCAGGTCCACCGGCCAACGAGACAGGTCGATCTGCACCTTGCCGGCGCCCTGGGCTGCGTCCACATGAAACAGCGCACTGTGCTCGCGAACGATCTCGCCGATGGCGATGACGTCGTTGACGGTGCCCAACTCGTTGTTCACCAGCATCAGCGACACCAGGAACGTGTCTTCGCGCAACGCCTCGCGAACCGCTTGCGGGCTGATCAGGCCCTCGGCGTCCGGCGCCAGCCAGGTCACCGCGAAGCCGCTCTCTTCGAGCTGGCGCGCCGTGTCGAGAATCGCCTTGTGTTCGATCAGACTGGTGATGACATGGCCGGTGGAACCACCGCGCGCCTGGGCTACCCCTTTGAGGGCCAGGTTGTTGGATTCGGTAGCGCCGGACGTCCAGACAATCTGTTCGGGCTGAGCCCCGACCAGTTGCGCCACCTGCTGGCGGGCACTCTCTACCGAGCGCCGGGCCTCCTGGCCGAAGGCATGGGAACTGGAAGCCGGGTTGCCAAAGTTGCCGTCAAAGCCCAGACACTCGACCATGACCCGGATGACCCGCTCATCCACCGGCGTGGTGGCGGCGTAGTCGAAATACAAAGGACGTTTATTCATAGGAAACTCGCAGAGCCTGCTCCAGGATCAGGCGCCCTCGTTGGGTTCGAGACTAGCAATACCTGATCAAAGACCTTAAAGAAGTCGGACTTCGTTTAAAAGTGCGTAGGAACGCTCCTGAACAGCGAGCTTAGCAGGCATCGCGGCGAAGCTCAGCCCTCAACTGATGCTTTCGAGCAACAATGGATACAGCGAAGCGACCAACAGCAGCGCCATGCCCCAGTTGAACACGCGCAACCAGCGACGATCACGCAACAGGTTGCGCAACAGGCTGCCGCACACTACCCACAGGCTCACGCTTGGCAGGTTGATCAGGGCAAACACCGCCGCAATCACCAACACGTTGAAGAAATACCCCTGGAGTGGCGTGTACGTACTGATGGCACCGATGGCCATGATCCAGGCCTTGGGATTGACCCATTGGAACGCCGCTGCGCCCCAGTAGCTGATCGGCGTATTGTCCCCCGGCTGGCTTTCCGAAACCGGACCGGAGTGGGCGATTTTCCACGCCAGGTACAACAGGTACGCCGCGCCGATGTAGCGCAGCGCGGTATAGAGCAGTGGATAAGTCTGGAACACCGCGCCCAGGCCAAGGCCCACCGCCAGCACCAGGGAAAAGAAGCCGCAGGTAATACCCAGCATGTGAGGAATGGTGCGGTTGAAACCGAAATTGACACCCGAGGCCAACAACATGGTGTTGTTAGGGCCAGGCGTGATCGAGGTCACCAGGGCAAACAGGGCGAAGCCCAGCAGCAGGTCAAGCGAAAGGGTCATTTCAAGTCAGTCCATCAGGGCGGTCAGTCAAGTCATGACCCTACCCCACGCCTTGGCGCAAACCCACGGACAGTTGGGCAAAACTTTAAGCGGTACAGTCCCTCAGCTTGACCGGCCTGGCTGTTGCTCGAACCGCTCGGCACTCATCTGGCCCTGATCGTCGAAACCCACGTTTTTCTGCGACGAACCGAGCAGCTCGGCTTTTTTCGCGTGGTACTCATCGAACGAGAGGCCGCGACGATTCAAGGCTTCAAGAGCCAGTTCGCGGGTCTCGTCGGCGGTGTAGGGACGCAGCTCCGGGGAAGAACTGGCGCAACCGCCCAGGAGGGTGGCGGTCAACAGCAGCAAAACAGCAAAGGTACGGTTCATGGCAAGTGTCCGGTGTTCTGGAGTTGGGCGATGAACAAAGGCTACCCGCCAGCCCTGCGCCGCAGAAATCAACCCTCTCGATAGTGGCTATTGCCTTTGCGGATCAGCCGCCGCATTCAGTCGACCAACTGGCAATGCAGCGCGTTGTCCAGGCTGCGCTCGATGTTGCGCAGCACTTGGAACGAGCCGAACGTCACGGCTCTGGCTCGATGAGCCTGGATCAGCCGCCAGAAATCCTGCTCGCCACTTTCGAAGCTTTGAAGCGCCGCCTCGCCTGCCTCGCGGGTTTGCCACTGCAAATAGTTGAGCACCCGCCGACCATCCTCGCTGGCCTGGATACTGGCACTCAGGAACCCCTGGTGATCCCGAGCCAGGCGCTCGGTCTGTTCCGACAAGGCGGTTACCAGCGCCTGCTGCCATTGAGGCTCGATATCGAATTCCATCAACTGGGTGAAACTGCGATTGTTCCTTGGTGATTGCATGAAAGGTCCCCTCTGCACGTAAGGCGGATCTTGCGATCCGAACGCGTGCAGGGTAAAACCTCAAGTTAACTAGAGGTCAAGCAGTGAATTGAGGCGATGACGCAGATCGATGTCCACAAGGAACTTACCGTTGGCCAAGTGGCCGCCCGCAGCGGCGTGGCGGTCACGGCCCTGCACTTCTATGAATCCAAGGGGCTGATCAAAAGCACGCGCAACCAGGGCAATCAACGTCGCTACTCACGGGCAGTCTTGCGCCGCGTGGCGCTGATCAAGGTTGCCCAGCGCCTGGGCATTCCCTTGGCGGAAATCGGCGAGGCGTTGAAAAACCTGCCGGACAACCGTGCGCCAACGGCCGCCGACTGGCAGACCTTGTCGGCGCAGTGGAGCCGGGACCTGGACGAGCGCATCAACCAATTGATGACGCTGCGCGATCGACTCAACGGCTGCATCGGCTGCGGATGCCTGTCGATGGAGGCTTGCCCGCTGCGCAATCAGGGCGACGTGCTAGGCCAACAGGGACCGGGGGCGCATCTGCTGGAATAGTCGTGAGACGTTCGTCGGGCCGAGGGCCTGTATACGGCTGCTGGCCTATAGTGGATGGGCGCAAAACCGACGAAGACTCTCTTCGCCTCCCATAACAACAAGGAGAACCGTCATGGGCGTCAAAGCCATTCCCGAAGGTTTCCACAACATCACGCCCTACCTGGGCATTCAAAAAGCTGCCGAAGCCATCGATTTCTACAAAAAAGCCTTCAATGCCACCGAGGTCATGCGCCTGGCCATGCCCGACGGCGGCATCGGGCATGCAGAACTGCGGATAAACGGGTTTCCGATCATGCTCGGCACGCCTTGCGACCAGGGCCCGCTGAGCAACCCGGACCAATCGCCATCGGTCGGCCTGCATTTATATGTCGAGGACGTGGACAGCGCCTTTGCCCAGGCCATTGCTGCCGGTGGCACAGTGATTTCCGAGGTCAAGGACCAGTTCTACGGCGATCGTACCGGCACCTTGAAAGATCCCTATGGGCATCTCTGGTTCCTGGCGACGCACAAGGAAGATCTGAACCAGGAACAGATCGAGCAACGGGCCAGGGAGATGTTTCAACAAGGCTGACGTACCATTGCTCCCGCGGGGTTACGCCCCGTAGGAGCTGTCGAGTGCAACGAGGCTGCGATCTTTCCCCTGACACTTGAGTCTCAAGCGAAAGATCAAAAGATCGCAGCCTTCGGCAGCTCCTGCCACGCGAAACATTTTCTTTCATCTTCCTCTTCGGGATTTCCATCGCTCGTTCGTCTTAATTAGATGCAGTAGGCCGCGTCGGCAAAAGCCACGGTCTGCTTTTTTGCGGTTCACGGTATTGCGAAGCCCGTAATACCGAACCTTTCATCGAATCAAGACGTTCAATCATGTCGAAGAAGTCCCGCTCCAAACTCTGGTTCCTGGTCCATAGCTGGCTGGCATTGCCCATCTGGTTTTTCGTGCTCATCGTTTGCGTTACGGGCACCCTCGCGGTGGTCAGCCAGGAGATTGTCTGGCTGGTCAACCCCGAGATGCGCGCCAGCAAGCCCTCGGACGATGCCCAACTGCTCAGCTATGACCAGGTGATCGCCGCGATCAAGCACGCCCAGCCGCAAACCCAGGTGCAAGGCATCGTCCGCCCGGACGAGTCGCACTTTGCGCTGGAGGTCAGCGTGACCTACCCCGACGGACGCCCCGACAAGGTCTACGTCAACCCCTACAGCGGCGTCATCCAAGGCTCGGCGCCGACGTTCAACTTCAGGGGATTTACCCGTGCCCTGCATGGCTGGTGGCTGGTGCCGTTCACCAATGGCTACAGCTGGGGCTGGTACCTGGTGTCCTTGTTGGGGCTGCCGTTGCTGGCCTCGTTGGTGACCGGGCTGGTGGTCTACAAGCGTTTCTGGAAAGGCTTTTTCCGTCCGACGCTGCGGATCCGCCACGGCGCACGGATTTTCTGGGGGGATTTCCATCGGCTCAGCGGCATCTGGTCGATCTGGTTCATCGCGGTGATTTCCATCACCGGCACCTGGTTCCTGATCGAAGCCTTGCTATCCGACAATCAGATTTCCATTTCCAGTGCGCCAGTCATTCCGGTGGTGGCGCGTGAAAGCGTTCCGCTGTCGGCCGATGGTCTTGCTCCGCCGCAATTGAATCTGGACCGGGCCATTGAAATCGCCCAACAACGCATCCCGGGCCTGGAAGCGAGTTTCGTCAGCCTGCCCGGCAATGCCTACAGCCATCTGGAAATCGGCGGCCGCGGTTGGTATCCGCTGATGTTCCAGACCGCCACCATCAACCCCTACAACGGCGACGTCGCTGCCTCACGGTTGCTGTCCGACCGCACGACGCTGGAATTCGTTACCGAATCCATGCGTCCGTTGCACACAGGGGATTTCGGCGGCATCTGGATCAAGCTCATCTGGTTTTTCTTCGGTTTGGTCCTGAGCATGATGGTTCTCAGCGGGCTGCTGATCTGGACCAAACGCACGGCCCTGGCCACCGCCAATGCCCTCAAGCGCAGCCAGAAATCCTCCCGTGAAACCCGCATCGCGCAGGCATTGCAGCCGTCGGTCCACCGTGAGTCGTCGGAGGGCAGCCTGTGAATCCGGCCAATACCACTTCATCACCGTCACGCCTGAGCCTGTTCTGGCACAAATGGCGCTTCCACCTCAACGTGCTGTTGTTGCTGATCCCCCTGGGGTTCATGCCCAAATATTTATCCGAAGCCGCACTGTTTCGCGGGGACGCCGGGCTTGGCGAGCGGGAAGTCGGCGAAGTCCAGGTCGGTCCCTGGAGCCTGCGCCTGGCGGAATTTCGCAACGAAGCCCCACGTGTCCAGGGACCTGCCGGGCCTATGAAACATTTCAACGCGGCCCTGTGCGAACGCTGTATCGGCGAGGTCAAGGCCACCTACCTGCGCGTCGGCAAACCTCGCAGCCTAAGGGCCGCCGGGGTGATTTTCTTCGGCTCGCCCTATCGCATGAGCGCTTTGTTGCCGGTCCCGCCAAAGACCCAGCCCGATGCCGAACTGTGGATAACCCTCGAGGGTTGGGACGGTTCGATGCACCAGGCCTCCATTCCCCTGAGCCAGGCCTCCCCGGCCACCGTCGCCTGGCTGAAGAACCAAGGACCCAAACCATGACCCTCCGCGCCTTATCCAACGGCCTGGCGTTGCTGTTCTGCGCAGGCGCAAGCACCAGCGCCCTGGCCCACAACCCGATGTGCGAATGCAAGGCCATCGACGCCGAGCAGATCCAATGTACCGGCGGTTTTTCCGACGGCAGCGGCGCGCCCGGAGTGACCCTGGACGTGATCGGCTATGACGAGACCATCCTCGTCCCGGGCAAGCTCGGCGCCGATTCGAAGCTGACCTTCAAGAAGCCGGACGCTGAGTTCTACGTGCTCTTCGACGCCGGCCCCGGCCACGTTGTGGAAATCGACCAAGCCGACATCGAGGCCCCATGACCAACACCACGACTCAAGTCATCCGCCCCGCTGGCGCGGGCCATGAAACCCTGTATGTGTTGCTGCTGTGCCTGGTCATCGTACTGGTCGCCGGGTCCGTGGTGGCCTGGCATGGCAAAGCCGAAGACACCACGCACCTGGCCTCGAACCAACTCGACGCCCGCCGCGACCTCAGCGCCGCCGAGCAGGGCATCTACGCCGACCTGCGGGTGACCCTGGATGAAATCCGCTTGCTGCGCGAAGACCAACCCACCCTGCCCGGCCCGCAAACCCTGGCCGAAGAAGGCTTCGCGCCGTTCGCACAGGACGCCAGCGCTGTCAGCCGGGGCGGCCACGCCTGGCAGCAGCTGCAGGACCAGGCCTACTTCGGCGCCAGTGCCAACTCTTCCGTCGCAGGTTCGTTTCTGATGCGCATCGGCGAAGCGTCCGACGCCGCACCGGACATCTGGCTCAACCGCAGCAATGGCCTCGCGACACCTACCGCGCTGGACGACGCCGCTTTGTCCGCCGCCGGCTGGCAACAGATCGTCGCGCAATTCGATGCCGGCGTGACCCGCCAGCACCGGCACTGATCCCACGCCTTCATTCGAGAGAAGACCGTTTGCCCATGCCTATTGCATCCCAACGCCGCCCCTTGCTGCGCCTGCTGTCGATCGGCCTGCTGGCCTGCCTGTTTACCTCGCAGGCGTACGCCGAAACAGCCAAGCGCCTGCGCATCGGCATCACCCTGCACCCTTATTACAGCTATGTGGCCAACATCGTCGGCGACAAGGCCGAGGTCGTGCCGCTGATCCCGGCCGGTTTCAACCCCCATGCCTATGAACCACGGGCCGAGGACATCAAGCGCATCAGCGGTCTCGACGTGATCGTGCTCAACGGCGTGGGCCACGACGACTTCGCCGACCGCATGATCGCCGCCAGCGAAACCCCGAACGTGAAAGTGATCGAGGCCAATGAAAACGTGCCCCTGCTGGCCGCCACCGGCACGGCGGCCCGTGGCGCGGGCAAGGTCGTGAACCCGCACACTTTCCTGTCCATCAGCGCCTCCATTGCTCAGGTCAATAACATCGCCCGGGAGTTGGGCAAGCTCGACCCGGACAATGCCAAGGCCTACACCCAGAACGCCCGCACCTATGGCAAGCGCCTGCGGCAGATGCGCGCCGCCGCCCTGGCGAAGCTGACCCAGGCCCCCAATGCCGAGTTGCGGGTCGCCACGGTGCATGCCGCCTACGACTACCTGTTGCGCGAATTCGGCCTGGAAGTGACCGCCGTGGTCGAGCCGGCCCATGGCATCGAACCGAGCCCCAGCCAGTTGAAGAAGACCATCGACCAACTGCGCGAGCTGGACGTGAAGGTGATCTTCTCGGAGATGGATTTCCCGTCCACCTACGTCGACACCATCCAGCGTGAATCGGGCGTGAAGCTGTACCCGCTCTCGCACATTTCCTACGGCGACTACAGCCCCGAGAAGTACGAAAAGGAAATGGCCGGCAACCTCGATACCGTGGTCCGGGCCATCCAGGAGTCTGGCGCATGACCGTCCAGGAAACCCTCACCCTGCACCGCGTCGGCCCCTTGATTGAGTTCGCCGACGTCAGCCTGAACCTGGGCCGCACCACCATCCTCGACAGCGTGGCGTTTCAGGTGGAGCCCGGCAGCATCCATGCCTTGGTGGGCCCCAATGGTGGCGGCAAGAGTTCGCTGATCAAGACGTTGCTGGGGCAGATGCCGCACCAGGGACGCCTGAGCCTGCAATGGCCGGGCGAGCCCGGTGTGATCGGCTACGTGCCCCAGGCGCTGGAGTTCGACCGGGGCCTGCCCATGACGGTGGACGATTTCATGGCGGCGATGTGTCAGCGGCGACCGGCCTTTCTCGGCTTGAGCAAGCATTACGCCGGCGCCATAGGACAGGCCCTGGAGCGGGTCGGCATGCAGGACAAGCGCAAGCGGCGCATGGGCGCGCTGTCCGGCGGTGAGCGCCAGCGGGTGTTGCTGGCCCAGGGGTTGATTCCCTCGCCGCAATTGCTGGTGCTGGATGAACCGATGTCGGCCCTGGATGAGGCCGGCATCCAGGTGTTCGAGCAGTTGCTGCAGGACTGGCGCCAAGCCGGGATCACCGTGCTGTGGATCGAACATGACCTGGAAGCCGTCGGGCGCCTGGCCGACCGCGTCACAGGCCTGAATCGCCGAATGCTGTTCGACGGCCCGCCCCGCCAGATCTTGACTCCAGAACGCCTGCTGACGCTGTTTTCCACCCATCCGCGCACGAACGGGAGCGCTGCCTGATGAGTTATGAAGCCTTTCGTCTGATGGTCCAGGGCTGGGCCTCGTCCGGTTATCTGCCCGAGGCGCTGGCCTACGGGTTCGTGGTCAATGCGTTGCTGGCCGGGTTGTTGATCGGCCCGGTGCTGGGCGGTCTCGGCACGCTGGTGGTGGTCAAGCGCTTCGCGTTTTTCTCCGAGGCGGTGGGCCATGCGGCGCTGACCGGCGTGGCCATCGGTATCCTGCTCGGCGAACCCTACACCGGGCCTTACGGCAGCCTGTTCGGCTACTGCCTGTTGTTCGGCATCCTGCTCAATTACCTGCGCAACCGCACCGGCCTGGCGCCCGACACGTTGATTGGCGTCTTCCTGTCGGTGTCCCTGGCCCTGGGCGCCAGCCTGCTGTTGATCCTGGCGGGCAAGATCAACGTGCACATTCTGGAGAACGTACTGTTTGGTTCGGTGCTGACGGTCAATGGCAATGACCTGCTGGTGCTGGCGGTGGTCGGCTCGCTGGTGATGGCCCTGGCCTTGCCGCTGTACAACCGCATCATGCTCGCCAGCTTCAACCCGCAACTGGCGGCGGTGCGCGGGGTGGCGGTCAAGACGCTGGACTACTTGTTCGTGATCCTGGTGACGCTGATCACCGTGGCGGCGGTGAAAGTCATCGGCGCCATTCTGGTGGGCGCGTTGCTGGTGATTCCGGCTGCGGCGGCACGCCTGCTCAGCCAATCATTGAAAGGCTTTTTCTGGTGTTCAGTGCTGATCGCCACCGCCAGCACCTTGTGCGGGATTCTCGCGCCAATTGTGTTCGACCTGCCGATCCCGTCCGGCGCTGCGATCATCCTGGTGGCCGGCATCGCCTTCGCCCTGAGCGCCATCGCCCGCGGTGTCGTCCCCAGCCTCAAAGGGAATCTTGGATAAATGGTTTTTTCATTGCGACAACTGACCCTGGCCGTCGCGTTATGCGGCGTGGCTGTTACTTCGTCATTCGCCAGCGAAAAGGTCCGTCTGCTGGCATCGTTGCCGGTCACCTACGGATTGGGCGAGGCCTTGCTCAAGGGCACCGAGGTCAGCCTGGAGCGGGCCGCGCCCGCCAATCTGCCCGGCACCCGGCAGAGCGCCTACTTCAGCGGCCGTGGCGCGCCGGACTTGAGCAAACTGGCCAGCGATGCTGACGGGGTAATCGGGCTGCGCTCGCTATGGCCGGACGATCCGCTGTACCCCATGGCGCGACGCAGCAATATCCGCATCGTCGAAGTCGATGCCGCGCGCCCGGTGGACGGTGCCCTGCCCGGTATCGCCGTGCAACCGGGCATGGCCGACGGCCTGGCGAGCCAGCCGTGGATGGCCAGCCATAACCTGGGGCGCATGGCCGACGTGATCGCCGCCGACCTGGTGCGCCTGGCCCCGGCGGACAAACCGAAGATCGACGCCAACCTGGCGGCCCTCAAGCAGCGCCTGCTCAAACTCAGCGCCGACAGCGAAAAACGCCTCGCCAGCGCCGATAACCTCAGCGTGGTCAGCTTGAGCGAGCATTTCGGCTACCTGATCAGCGGTCTCAACCTGGACGCAATCAGCACCGATGTCCGGCCCGACGCCGAATGGACAGACGAAGCCCTCAAGCAGTTGAGCGCGACGTTGAAAGACAATGACGTCGCGCTGGTGCTGCATCATCGCCAGCCCTCGGATGCGCTGAAGGCAGCCATCACAGAGGGAGGAAGCCAATTGCTGGTGTTGAGCACCGACGGGGCCGATCCGGTGGCGGAGCTGGAAAGTAATGTAGGGCTGGTGGTCACCGCACTGACCGGAGGCTGACAGCAGTCCCCTGTGGGAGCGAGCTTGCTCCCGATGAGGCCAGCCCATCCAACATTGATGTCGGCTGACACACCGCCATCGCGAGCAGGCTCGCTCCCACAGGGTTGATCGTGGATGTTCGAAGATTCTGTGCTCACCACAGATCCACTGTGGGAGCGAGCTTGCTCGCGATGAGGCCGGCACATCCAACATTGATGTCGGCCGACACACCGCCATCGCGAGCAGGCTCGCTCCCACAGGGTTCAACTCAGCTCAGGGCTTGCCCTGGTACCCGCACAAACCCTTCCATCAACACCCGCGCGCTGCGGCTCATGATGGCTTTTTTCACGGTCCATTCACCGTTGACCTGGCTGGCCTCGGCGCCGACGCGCAGGGTGCCGGACGGGTGGCCGAAACGCACCGCGTTGCGTTCGATGCCGCCGGCCGCGAGGTTGACCACGGTGCCAGAAATCGCCGCGGCGGTGCCGATGGCCACCGCTGCGGTGCCCATCATGGCGTGGTGCAGCTTGCCCATGGACAGCGCCCGCACCAACAGGTCAACGTCCCCGGCCGCGACGGCTTTTCCGCTGGATGAAACGTAGTCCGCCGGCGGCGCGACGAACGCCACTTTCGGTGTGTGCTGGCGCTGGGCGGCTTCGTCCAGGTGCTTGATCAAGCCCATGCGCAAGGCGCCGTGGGCGCGGATTGTTTCGAACATGGCCAATGCCTTGGGATCGCCATTGATGGCGCCCTGCAATTCGGTGCCGGTGTAACCAACGTCCCGGGCATTGATGAAAATCGTCGGGATCCCGGCGTTGATCAGCGTCGCCTTGAAGGTGCCAACACCGGGCACTTCCAAGTCGTCCACCAGATTGCCGGTGGGAAACATCGAGCCGCCACCGCCCTCTTCCTCGGCGGCCGGGTCCATGAATTCCAATTGCACTTCGGCCGCCGGAAAGGTCACGCCGTCGAGTTCGAAGTCCCCGGTTTCCTGCACCGCGCCGTCGGTGATCGGCACATGGGCGATGATGGTCTTGCCGATGTTGGCCTGCCAGATCCGCACCACGGCCATGCCGTTCTGTGGGATGCGACCGGCGTCCACCAAACCACTGCTGATAGCGAATGAACCGACCGCCGCCGACAGATTGCCGCAGTTGCCACTCCAGTCCACGAACGGCTTGTCGATGGACACCTGGCCGAACAGGTAATCGACATCGTGGTCGGCCCGGGTGCTCTTGGACAGGATCACAGTCTTGCTGGTGCTGGACGTCGCGCCGCCCATGCCATCGATCTGCTTCTCGTACGGGTCGGGGCTGCCGATCACCCGCAGCAACAGGGCATCCCGTGCGGCGCCTGGGACGCGGGCCGCTTCGGGCAGGTCTTGCAGGCTGAAGAATACGCCTTTGCTGGTGCCGCCACGCATATAGGTAGCGGGAATTCTGATTTGCGGTGCGTGAGCCATGATGCTCCTCAAGCGGACACCCCGGGTGTCCGCAGCTGTGATTTAGACGGCAACCGCCGATTCAAGGAAGTCCTGGGCAAAGCGTTGCAGCACGCCCCCGGCTTCATAGATCGACACTTCTTCAGCGGTATCGAGG
>Ga0065714_10064835_pt1 | contig 17398 bp, 14 predicted proteins | sample MisRhiReplicate2_FD_59101 | JGI IMG/M metagenome (GOLD analysis project Ga0065714, IMG submission 59101) | Miscanthus rhizosphere microbial communities from Kellogg Biological Station, MSU, sample Rhizosphere Soil Replicate 2: eDNA_1 v2... | ecosystem: Host-associated > Plants > Roots >...
AAAAAACAGCTTAACAATTTTGTATCATCCGGAGAATTTCAAAACTATGATTTTTTTCCTATTACCGCGCATCGGGCAAAGTCACACATCACAAATCCCAAAGCAAATGATGATCAGACTTTATTGATTTTAGCGTTCGATGATGATCAGTTGGCGGGATATATAGGTTGTCTTCCCGATGAGTTTACCATTGATGGTAAACCATTTAATTATGCATGGTTAAGCACACTTTTTATCAGCAATCAGTTTCGTGGAAGGAGAATTGCCCAAGCTCTCTTAAATAAAGCCTTTGAAGAATATCAGGGAAATGTCGCCATAACGGAATTTACGAAAGAAGCTGAAAGTTTATACCGAAAAATCGGTGTTTTTAAATACATCAAACCTAAGCACGGAAAGAGATATTATTTCAGAGCAGATCTGGAAACTATTATTCCATCAAAAAAAGAAAAAACAAAACCTTTCAAACCCGTTTTTAAAATTGCTGATTCTGTTGCCAACTTTTTCATTTCTATCAAAAACAGTTATGTAAAGCAGCCGGGTTTTCCTTTTGAAATTCTTGATAAACCAGACGCTGAAAGTGCAGATTTCATTACAACATTTAAAAGTAACCGGAATGCGGATGAAATCAATCTGGCAATTGAAAACCCTTGGATTCTGGAAGGTGAAACGGAAGATAAGAAATATTTATTTTCAAGTTATTCTCAAAGTTTCAGATACTTTTGGGTGAAGGTTTATTGTGATAACAATAATCTGATTACCTGCTCGCTTTTGATGTTAAGAGATGGTCATCTGAAAATCCCTTACTTATTTACAAATTCTGACCTGACCCAATTCATTGATTTTTTAAGCTATTTCATCGTCGAACATAGGGTAAAAATGATGACGAGCTATCAAAAAGAACTGAACGAAAAGATTAATTCAAATATGTCTTTTCCGAATATCCATCAACGAAAAATCGAAAGAAGATATATGTTTCATCAGGAATTTTTAGATCATCTTCCGAAAAATTTCAGTCCTGATTTTCAGGATGGTGATGGGGATTGTCTTATGACTTAATCATGACTAAGCTGATCATTAGTTTTAATATTCAGAATATTTTTTTTTAAACTGTTTGTCATTCCACAGGAATCTAAACATCGATAAATAACAAAAGAATCGAGATTCCTTCGGAATGACAAACAGTTTAAAAAATGAATAAATGCTAACAATATCATCCACATTGTCATTCCGTAGGAATCTAAACAAATCGATCTTTATACAAGAAGAATTTAACATGAGTTAATACCCAAAAATCTCTTCCAGATCAACTTCTTTAAAACTTCCCATCTGTTCTACAGCTTCCAGATTCAGGTTTTCTTTCTTACCGATAATTGCTGTATTGAACTGGATCGGTTTTATTTCTGTCTGATAAAACTGTCTGATTTCCTCAAAATTCAAACTTTCAATCTGACCGTAAATATCTTTCCTGAAATCGTGGGTAATTCCCAGTTTTTGCAGTCTTAAAGTATTAAAAAATATATTCGTTCTGGTAATTCTTGTTGAAGCAATCTGCTTTAATGCGGCATTTTTCGCATTTTCAAACTGAGTGGTCACTTCAGGAAGTTCATTCATCAGTTCTGTCATCGTATCAACGGCGATCTGCAATTTATCCGGTTGAGTTCCGATGTAAGTTGTGATGTAATCGGGATGTCCGATTTCTGCACTGGGCGAGTAAGAAACGTATGCTGAATATGCCAAACTTTTGCTCTCACGGATTTCCTGAAAGACAATCGATGACAGACCGCGCCCGAAATATTCATTAAAAACATTGATTTTACCAAAATTTTCCGTGTTCACATTATGTCCCTTTCCTATCTTACTCATCTCCATCTGTACCATATCGTAGTTGGTGAAATAGACATTTCCTACGGTTTCCGGTTCGGGATATATCTTCGGATCAGCAATTGTACGGCTTTGAGTTTCAATGAAATTTTCAATTTCCTGTTTAAATTTCTCAAAATCTTTTCCGTAGAAAAATATCTGATATTGGAATTTAAATAAATTTCTGATACGCTCTGTAAACTCTTCTACTTTTGCATTCTGAAGATCATCTTTCGAAAGAAAATCTAAAAATCTCGAGCCTTTCCCGAACTTCGTATAATTCGTCAAAGCATTCATGATGCGGTTTTTATCTTTCTTTACGGCTTCACGGTTTTCCAGAATCGTTTCTACAAACTGATTATAAATTTCCTGATCTGGCTGCACGTTTTTCATCCAGTGTTGAAGCAGTTCGATGCCTTTCTCCATATTTTCTTCCAGCCCGCTCAACGAGATCTGTAGCTGATCTGAAGTCGTTTTAAAATCGTTGGTAATTCCAATTTTAAAAAACTCTTTTTTCAGATCTTCAGGTGAAAATCTGTCGGTTCCGAGATATTGTAAAATTTGTGTAGAAATCCCCAATTCGCGGTCGTTATCACTTCCGAACGGAAAAATGAAATGAACCTGTGCAATTTCATTGTATTTATTTTTAACGAAACTTATCTTTTTATCTTTAACAACATCTATTGTTATTTCTTTCTGATAATCAATAAATTCCGGCTGAATATCTTCTGTTTTTTCATTTACGATTTCCTTTAAAAAATCAGATTGCGCATCACGATTGATTTTTATTGCAGTAATTCCGGGGTTATCAACTCTCAATAATTTATCGTTAACACCTTTTTCTTTGTTGATGATTACATAATTATCTTTGAAGAAATCATTTGCAAAAGTGATTACTTCTTCTCTTGTGATTTCGGCATATTCATCCATCTCATTCAGTTCCTGTTCCCAGGTTCTGCCTTTAATGTAGGTGTCATAAAGATTGTTTGCTAAACCTCCGGCAGTTTCTAGCCCTTTCATTCTTTGAATCTTAAAATCGTTGATAATCGCAGGAAGCATCCAATCCGGAAACTCTCCTTTTTTCACCAATTCGATCTGCTCCAAAACCATTTCAACAGCTTCCGATAACGTTTGGTTTTCTTTAGGGATGGCAACTATTGAAAAAAATCCGTAATTTTTTAAACCTAAAGAATAAGCTTGTGCCCAAAGCATTCTCTGTGTCTGATTAATATGAAGATCGAGTAATCCAGCCTCACCTCTATTGCTTAAAATATTGGCAACGACATCTGCAAGCATTGCTTCTTTTGAGCCATAACTCTCGGTTCTCCAAGCTAACTGAACTCTCGGCGTAGTTGGGCTGTACACTGTTCTTTCAACAATTTCAGTCATCGGCTGTTCAATGATTGATTCTTTTTTTGGCAATTCTTTATACGGAATTGCTCCAAAATACTGATCGACAAGCTTTACAGTTTCTTCAAAATCTAAATCACCCACCAAAACCATCGCATAATTATTCGGAACGTAATATTCGTCAAAATATTTATGGATCGCCTTCATTGAAGGATTTTTGAGGTGTTCCGGCTTACCTAAAGTCGTTTGCTGACCGTTTGGATGCGTAGGAAAAAGAGCTTCCATCAAAGCATCGTTTACCAAACGCGAATCATTATCCTGCGCACGGTTGAATTCCTCGTAAACCGATTCTAATTCTGTATGAAAAAGTCGCAAAACCATTTCTGAAAATCTTTCTTTCTCGACTTTCAGCCATTTTTCGAGTTCGTTATTCGGGATATTATTTTTGTAAACCGTTTCGTCAAACCAGGTATGGGCATTGGTTCCACTCGCACCAAGAGACGAAATGATCTTATCATACTCATTGGCAATGGCAAACTGACTGGCTTCCTGAGAGACTTCATCGATTTTTTTATAAATCTCTTTCTTCTTTTCAGGATCTTGTTCGGCCTTATGCTGCTCGTACAAATCTGAGATCTGCTCAATTAAAACTTTTTCTTTCTCCCAATTTTGTGTTCCGATCTTAGACGTTCCTTTGAACATCATGTGTTCAAGATAATGCGCCAAACCTGTATTATCAGAAGGATCATTATTGCTTCCCGTTCTTACAGGAATATATGTCTGGATTCTCGGAGCGTCAAAATTCTGTGCCAGAAAAACTTTCAATCCGCTTTTCAAGGTGTAAATTCTGACTTTATTTTCGTCGTGGGTGACTGTGGTGTATTGGTAGTTGTTTGTATCGGTATGAATTGTTTCCTTGTATCTTCTATCAATCATATATAAATTCATTATCATTCTTTTAATAAAATCCGAATGCCTTACAAATGTAAGGATTCAAAAAATAAGACCTGCCTATTTTGTTTATATTAAATCTATAATAGTAATTTATTTTAAACGTTAATTAAATATATTTCTTACATTTAATTTGGATCAATTCATATTCAAATATGAAAACACAACTCATTCCGGTTATTAAAATTTCCTAAATCTTGCGGAAATTAAGGTGATACAGAAGGTTGAATCACTCTGTTTGATTTCATTAAATTTTACTATTTTTAAATTTCAAATAAAAAAATATGCGAGTGATTGTTGTGCTTTTATTTTTAAGTTTTTGTTCGTCCTGCACACCGACTGAACCTAAAAATCAATCCACAGATGAGCCGGAAACAGAAATCGTTAAGCAAATTGTTGATAAAAGAGATTCCATAAAACACGATACGATTGAATTTGTTTCGTATAATGATGATTTTGATTATTCTCAACTGAACGGAAAAAAAGGAAAAGAAGAAATCACATTTGTCAACGATAAAAATAATGACAGAAGTTTTCTGAGAGGCGATATTATTGCGATCGAATGGAAAAATGATGCTATTTATATAGCAGGAGACGGAGAAACGCCGCAAAATGCAGAATGGATAGTCTCTGCTAAAAAAATCAAAGACGGAAATGTTTCAAAATTCAGAAAAGAATATGGCAAAGAAATAAAATATCATTTCTCGAAAGAAGATCAATTGTCAGAGAGTTACCGCGATCATCTCTATCAACTTGCAGAATATTATGTCGCCAATTCTAAGAAAGATTTAATCAAATTAACGATCAAGAATAAAGAAGATCTTGGATATTCCTTAGAAATGCGAAACAGAGAAAATAAAGATTACTATGTTTTAGGATTTTACGCAGAGTCTGAACATAAAATCAACACTTTTCAATGGCTTTACATCGATCCTGAAAATGACAAGATTTTTGAATATGATCTTGCCAACGACAGACTCAGCTATTTTCCTTAAAATTTAAACACTCATCAATGTCAACAAAAAAACAATTATCAGAAAGAGAAACGACAGAATTACTTGATGTTCTTCAGCAGCGTTTTGAAAAAAACAAAACTCGTCACAACGATTTGAACTGGACTAAAATTGAAGAAAAATTAAAAGCAAACCCTTCAAAACTTTGGTCACTCAATGAAATGGAAATCTCAGGCGGTGAACCCGATGTTGTTGACTATGATCAAAAATCTGATGAATATGTATTTTTTGACTGTTCGGCAGAAAGCCCGAAAGACAGAAGAAGTTTTTGCTATGACCGTGAAGCTTTAGATTCCAGAAAAGACAACAAACCACAAAATGATGTACTTACAGTCGCAGCAAAAATGGGCGTAGAAATTCTCGATGAAACCCAATATCGATTTTTGCAGACTTTAGGAAAATTTGATCTCAAAACATCAAGCTGGATCAAAACTCCAAAAGAAATCAGAGTTTTAGGAGGCGCATTATTTTGTGACAGAAGGTATGATACTGTTTTTCTATATCACAACGGAGCCAATTCTTATTATGCAGCAAGAGCTTTTCGTGGAGTTTTGAAAGTTTAATCTATTTTTCCTTGCGTCAGTTCGAGTATTTTTTGGAATGAAATGGAGAAAAATGTATCGGGAACCAGTGAGAATAAAAACAAAATTTGTTTCCTATCCGACAAGTTCTCGATACGATTTTTTCAAAATCTACTCGAACTGACGGTTTACACAATTTGTTATATTGTAAAATCATCGAAAACTTTTAATATAAAAACTATTAATCTTACCTTTGACGCTTCAAAAAATTAGGTATGAATACACAGATTTTAGATTTTTGGGTAGGGAATTTTAATTCGGAAGAACAGTTTTTACAATTCGTGGAAGAAGATGATAACTATTATCTGAATGAAGAAGATGACGACAACTACATCTCAAAATTTGCAGAATCGCAGGATACGGTTTGGTTTGACGGTGATTTGGCAGAATATGGTTTTGAAAATCTAAGTAATAATATCTACGAAAATTTTTCAGAATATTCATTTGCAGATCAATGGCTTCCGGAACTGGTGCACAAAATCAATCTGTCGGAATTGAAATTTGAAATCAATTCTTTAATATTCGTAAGTCAGGGACAAATTCCAAAGCCTGTTTCAGTGGAAAATGATGAATTTTCTTTGGTTTATATGGGTGGGATTGAGTTTGAGTATTAAAATTTTAAATTAACTTCATTACCTTTGATAGTATCAAATGATAGTATCACTATGAAACCACCGTATCAGATTACTTCTCAGATATTAAATTTAATTTCCAGCATTTCTCAGAAAATCGGAGAAGTAAATGCTACTTATTTAATTAAAAACAATCCTACACTTAGAAAACAAAATCAGATTAAAACCATTCATTCTTCATTGAATATTGAAGGTAATACACTCTCAGAAGATCAGATAACTGCAATTTTAGAAAATAAAAAAGTTTTAGGGCCTCAGAAAGATATTACCGAGGTTGTAAACGCTTTAAAAATTTATCAGGAATTAAATCAATTAAAATTTACTCGCGAAAAAGATTATTTAAAGGCTCACAAAATTTTGATGACAGGTCTGATTGAAAATCCCGGAAAATACAGAACTAAAGGAGTTGGAATAATGAAAGGTTCAAAAGTAGAACATATTGCACCTCCATCAGAAAATGTTCCTTATCTGATGAAAGATCTTTTTTCTTATTTAAAAGAAAGTTCTGAATTGAGTTTAATAAAAAGTTGTGTTTTTCATTATGAGATGGAATTTATACATCCTTTTTTGGATGGAAACGGAAGGATGGGAAGGCTTTGGCAGACATTGATCTTAATGAATGAATTTCCGATATTTGAGTTTTTACCTTTTGAAACTCTCATAGCGAACAATCAGACAAAATATTATCACGCGCTATCTCAATCTGACAAAGAAGGTCATTCGACAAAATTCATCGAGTATATGTTGGGAATTATTGATGAATCACTTTCTGAATTATTAGCTAATTCTATTCGAAAACTCACCACAAATGACAGAATTTTAATCTTTTTAGAGAATAATATTGATGAATTTTCGAGAAAAGATTATATGAAAAAATTCTCAGAAATTTCTTCTGCAACCGCAAGTAGAGATTTAAAAAATGCAGTTGAATTAGGTTTAATTGAAAAATCAGGAGATAAAAAAACAAGTGTTTATAAAAAGTTATAAAATAAAGACTTCCGCAATAATAATTGCGGAAGTCCTCAATATTTTCTAATGCGCTTCCAGCCAATTCTTCCCTACTCCAACCTCAACCAATAGCGGAACCTGAGTTTCTATAGCATTTTCCATTTCTGTTTTAATGATATTTGTAGCAACTTCTACCTCATCAATAGGAGATTCGAAAACCAATTCGTCATGCACCTGAAGCAACATTTTTGTTTTCAATTTTTCTTTCTCTAATTCTTTTTGAATTTTAATCATCGCCATTTTCACAACATCAGCCGCACTTCCCTGGATGGGAGCATTAACAGCATTTCTTTCAGCATGAGCTCGAACCACAAAATTTCCGGAATTGATATCTTTTAAATGGCGTTTTCTCCCTAAAATAGTTTCTACATAACCGATATCACGAGCTCTTTTCACTTGCTCCGCCATATATTCTTTCAATTTTGGATAAGTTTCGTAATACGCTTCTATCATTTGTTTGGCTTCAGATCTGGATAAACCTGTTTGTTCGGCTAACGCAAAAGCTCCCTGACCGTATAGAATTCCAAAATTAACGGTTTTTGCCTGTCCACGCTGTGTTTTTGAAACCTCTTCCAATGGAATATTGAATAATTTAGCAGCCGTAGAAGCGTGAATATCTTCCCCATCTTGAAACGCTTTGATCATATTGTCTTCACCCGAAATTTCGGCAATAAGACGCAATTCGATCTGAGAATAATCGGCAGAAATGATTTTCTTTCCTTCAGCGGAAACAAATGCTCCACGGATTTGCTGACCTCTCAAAGTACGGATCGGAATATTCTGCAAATTCGGATTTACACTCGCCAAACGACCTGTTGCAGCCGTTGTTTGTGAGAAATTGGTGTGTACACGATTGTCATCTTTATCAATCTGCGAAGGCAAAGCATCTACATAGGTTGATTTCAGTTTCTGATAGGTTCTGTACTCTAAAATATGCTGAATAATCTCATGTTTTGAAGCTAATTTCTGAAGAACATCTTCGGAAGTTGCATACTGTCCGGTTTTTGTTTTCTTGGCTTTCGGATCGAGCTGCATTTTATCAAACAAAACATCTCCCAATTGTCTTGGCGAGTTCATATTAAATTCTTCACCAGAAATTTCAAATATTTTGGCTTCTAGCTGTCTTAAATCATTTTCAAGATCGATGCTTTCCTGAGCCAGCCATTTTTCATCTAATAAAATTCCTTCCAATTCCATTTTAGCCAAAACTTCCATCAAAGGCATTTCTATATTGTAGAAAAGATCTTCAAGGTTTTCTTTTTTTAATTGTGGCGCAAATAATTCGTATAATTGAAACGTTACATCAGCATCTTCTGCAGCATAATCGGTTTGTGTCCGTAAATCAGCATCTCTGAAATTCCCTTGATTTTTTCCTTTTTTACCAATAATGGTTTCGATGGAAACGGGTTTGTAATTTAAATAAACTTCTGAAAGATAATCCATTCCGTGTCGTCCGTCCGGATTTAAAAGATAATGGGCAATCATGGTGTCGAACATCGCACCTTTTACCGTAACATCGTATTGTTTCAGAACTTTATAATCATATTTTAAATTGTGGGCAATTTTCAGCAAATCTTCCTTCTCAAAAAATGGTCTGAAAATTTCCAGAGTTTGCAAAACTTCACCCTGGTCTTCCGAAAGCGGAATATAATATGCCAAACCTTTTTTGTAGGAAAAGCTCATTCCGACCAATTCGGCTTCCAGTTCGTTCAATGAAGTTGTTTCTGTGTCAAAACAAACAGCTTTCTGCTTTAAAAGATTCTGAACTAAAATTTTCTGCGCTTTAGGATTGTCAACAAACTGATATAAATGATCATTTTCTATGATCGTATCTTTTGTTGAAGTTGCCTGATCGAGTTCTTCAAAGCTGGCGAAAAGATCAAGCTGACCAACATTTCTGGCAACTTTCTGCTGCGGAGTTTCGGAAGCTGAAACTTCGGTTTCGCTTATTACCACGCCATCCGTTTCAATAACTGTCGTTTTTACAGTAACCGTTTCGGTAGGAGCAAAAGCACGATACAGGTTTTCATACAACCTTCTGAATTCAATTTCGTCAAAAACTTCTTTTACTTTTTCAAAATCAGGAGTTTCAAGATCATATTGTTCCTGATGAAATTCTACGGGAGCATCGCAAATAATGGTTGCTAATTTTTTAGATAAAATTCCACGCTCGGCAGAAGCTTCTATTTTTTCTTTGATCTTGCCTTTTAATTTGTCGGTATTGGCGAGAAGATTTTCTATACTTCCGAATTCCTGTAAGAATTTCATAGCTGTTTTTTCACCAACACCATCCAATCCGGGAATATTATCAACTGCATCACCCATCATGGCAAGAAAATCGATCACCTGTTTCGGATCTTCAATCCCGTATTTTGCTTTTACTTCTTCAACACCCAGAATCTCGATATCTCCACCTTTTAATCCCGGTTTATATATTTTAATTTTATCGGTAACCAATTGGGCAAAATCTTTATCGGGAGTCACCATAAAAGTGGTGTACCCTTCTTTTTCGGCTTTACAGGCCAGAGTTCCGATCAAATCATCAGCTTCATAACCTTCCACACCCAAATGCGGAATGTGCATGGCATCCAAAATTCTGTGAAGATATGGGATGGCAACTTTGATGGCTTCGGGAGTTTCACTTCGGTTGGCTTTGTATTCTGCAAAATCATTGGTTCTGATACTCGCCTGTCCGACATCAAAGACAACTGCCAAATGCGTAGGTCTTTCGCGTCTGATCAATTCGATCAGTGAGTTTGTAAAGCCGAATATTGCTGAAGTATCAATTCCTGTACTTGTAATCCTCGGGCTTCTGATCAATGCATAATATCCTCTGAAAATCATTGCATAAGCATCAATAAGAAAAAGCCTTTTGTCTTGTGTTGCGTCCATATTTTGAATAATGAACAAATATAAGAAAATAGGAATGTTTTTTTCTGAGAATTTCGGGTTGAGATTTAAAATTTAAAGATAATCATCTTTCAAAAAAGTTATTCTTTTACCGGAATCAGTTCCAGTCGATCTTTAGTAATTTTAAAATTATAAAGTCCCTTGAGTGTTTTTGGTTCTTTACAATTTTCAGCCATATCTGCTACACCTTCCGAAATTTCAACCTGGTTGTTATTGTATTCACTGTATTTTCCCATCATATGAAAACAGGTATTTCCTGTGCGGTAATTTCTGTCTTCTTCAAATTGCAGAAAATTAATTTTGGGTTGTTCCGAAGGAAATTTGATAGATTTTACCTTTTTGAAAACCGCACTTCCGTCATCATTTATTTTTTCGACCTGCCATGTAGTTTTTGTGAGTGTATTGCTTTGAGCGTGTAAGGTTGTAACAAATGAAACTGTAACGATGATCAGTGTAAAAATCAGTTTTTTCATATTCAAATATTTTTAGTGATGTTTATTTAATTTTTTAAAATTAATTCAGAAATCAAAAAATAGCCTACTTTTTTTACAAGTAAGCTATTATAAAATTTTAATGTAACTAAGTGATGTTTAAACTCCCGGCCAAATTCCTTTGTATTCAGAATTTCCGTAGTTGATCGTTTCTGCACTTACAATAAAGCTGATGAGCATAGAATTCTGATCTACTGCATCGAAGTCTACTTCGTGCTGGATTACATAACCGTTTTCCCAGTTTAGTGTAATTAAAGTTCCTTCTTCGTGAGATTTATTAAATGTAATCTCTCCGGTTGTAGGCTTGTATTTACCATTTAACAAACTTTCCAAGATTTCAGATTTCTCTGTAGCCTCGATGGTAAGCTTAATGATTGCGTTGGAAGGATCAGAAGCTACACGTCCGGAAACGTCTGTAGACCTTGATACGCTATAATTCAGCTTTAATAATTTTTGCCCTTCGCTACCGTTGAATTTTAAGATTCCTCTTGAATTGTCTGCCATGATTTTGTAAATTTTAAACAGTTAATATTTTGTGATTTGGTGTTTTATCTATAGCGAAGATAGAGCCAAAGATCTTTTAAAGAAAGTTTTCACACCTTTAATTCATATTTTGTAGTAGAACTACGATTTGGTGTAGTAATTCTACGACTTCTGACTTAAATTGCTGAAAATCCTTTTCAGCAAGCACTTTAAAGATATTCAAATTATATAAAATTCACTTTAATTTGAAAATTTTATGAGAATTTAAGACGAATTGGGAATAATTAGTAAATCAATTTGAAGTTAAATTTTAATCTTAAAACAAAAAAAACCGCATTGCTGCGGTTCAAATTTTATTATTAATGTTATTAATTTTGTAAATCCCTTAATCTTTCCTGCATCAATTCAGGATCTGAAAGAGCATCAAAGCCGATGAATGCAATTGCAAAGATTAAATAAAGTATATAGAGTACGCTCAAGACAATACCAATTATACTTAAAATTCTACCAGTATTCAAATTGTTGTAATCTGAATATAATGTTGGATTTTGCTGGTACAAAGCGTTATCTTTTTTGTACAGTACAAGACCGATTATTCCGGTGATAAGTCCGGGAATACCGTAGCAACAACATGAAACGATTGATACAATTCCTAAAACAAGTACCGCCGTGGCATTAGGTAATTTTTGTTGATTCATAATTTCTGATTTTTTAATGTTTAATATTTTGATTTAAAAAAAATGTTTATAAAAGTAGGAAAATACCATGATTAGTGAGTTAATAATTGCTAAAAATATCAATACCTGCCCATAATTTCTTTTTCTGTCCAGAAAATTTAAGACTACAAAACCAAAAAACAAGAGTAAAGTATACACAGCAGGAAACATATGAAATGCCTCTGCAAACTTCCCCTCAAAAACCAACACAATTGCTCTCTGTGTACCACATCCGAAACATTCTATTCCCAGGAATTTTTTACTCGGACAAGGCAGCATAAAGTCTTCAATCTTCATATATTATTTTGATTTTGATGATGCTAAAATTAAGAAGAAATTTTGGCTCTAAGGTACTGATGCGGAAAAAAACTGTCTTCTTTCATTTCAAATGATCCCTGAACGGCAATGTACGGATTTCTTAAGATTTCTCTTGCTACAAAAATCAAATCGGCATCGCCTTTCTGAAGAATTTCTTCAGCTTGCTCAACTTTAGTAATCAAACCTACTGCTCCGGTTCTTATTTCTGCTTCATTTCTAACCTGCGAAGAAAACGGAACCTGATAACCATCAAAAACAGAAATTTTTGCCCCATGAATATTACCGCCACTTGACACGTCAACCAAGTCTACAGAATGATTTTTCAATTCTTTAGCCAATTTCACACTGTCTTCGATGTTCCAGCCATTTTCGGCATATTCTGTTCCGGAAATTCTTACAAATAACGCAACATTTTCATTCAGTTCTTCATTAACGGCATCAACAATTTCCAATAAAAATCGGATTCGGTTTTCAAAAATTCCTCCATACTCATCGGTTCTAATGTTTGACAACGGCGATAGAAACTGATGAACCAAATATCCATGCGCGCCATGAATTTCAATGACATCAAAACCTACATCCACCGCTCTTTTGGCTGCGTCTTTGAAATTTTGAACCATATCTTTAATTTCTTCTACCGATAACGCATGGGGAATTCTTTCACTTGGATGATAAGGAATCGGACTTGGAGCAATTGTTTCCCAACCTTCTTCCAAAGAAATCTGTTTATTTTCCCAAGTCGAGCCTTTTCTTCCTGCATGAGCAATCTGAATTCCTATTTTCGAATCTGAATTTTTATGTACGAATTCTACAATTTCCTGAAGTTTCCCGGCTTGTTCGTCATTCCAGATTCCCATACAGTGGTTGGTAATTCTTCCACGGGGTTCTACTCCTGTCGCTTCCACCATAATTAAACCTGTCCCGCCTTGAGCACGGCTTCCATAATGTACAAAGTGGAAATCATTCGCTAACCCATTTTCGCAAGAATACATACACATCGGTGACATTACCCAACGGTTTTTCAGTTCTACATTTCTAAATTTTATCGGAGTATATAACATTGGATTTTATTTTTAAAGGTTTAAAATTACAAATTTAGTATTGTAACAAAGATATTGCCAGCTTCATCAAAAAGGGCTACATTTATCCCCCTTTTTACGGAAACAAAATGAAAAAAAATATACACATCGGATACGACCACTTCAAAAGCAGCAGCGAACTGAATGAGATTGAGAAAAAGCTTTTTGAAAGAGCAAAAGCGGCGCGCGAAAGTGCGTACGCTCCTTACTCCGATTTTTTGGTAGGATGTGCAGTTTTGCTTGAGAATGGTGAAATTTATTCGGGGAATAATCAGGAAAATGCGGCTTTCCCTTCCGGGCTTTGTGCGGAGAGAACTGCATTATTCTGGATTGGTGCCAATTTTCCGCACTTGAAGATCAAAAAAATATTTATTATCGGCGGACCGAGAAAGTTTTCAGAAAAAACTCCGCCTATTCCTCCTTGCGGAGCTTGTCGACAAAGCTTAATGGAATATGAAACGAAACAGAACGAAAATATTGATGTTTATTTTTCAAATCTGAATGAGGAAACTTTTAAGGTGAATTCAATTAAAGATTTGCTGCCTTTTTATTTTGATTCGACTTTTTTATAGAAATAAATAACATTTTAATTATAAGCTCAATTTCTTTTTCATTCTAGAAATTTAACCTATTTTCATATTGCTGTTGAGATTTCTACGAAATGACAAACTTTGTGGTTAATAAATAGTTTTATTTCAAAAACTGATAAAGATTGCGGTTTTGTCATTTCGCAGAAATCTAAACTGTTTTTAATATTGCGGTTCAGATTCCTTTAGATGACAAACTTTGTATTGATAATCACATTCTTTTCAGTCATATTATTACTTTTTCCAGAGTTTTTAGCTTGTTTTGCTTACTAGATTTAAAAACCTATATTTGCAAAAATTTTGGTTTCCAAGGTATTGGAATTAATAGGGAATTGGGCGAAAATCCCAGACTGTCCCCGCAACTGTAAATCGTATCAACATTTTCTACAAAAAAAACCACTGCCAAAGCGGGAAGGTGTAGGAAAACGAAAGTCAGGAGACCTGCCAACATTTAAACAAATTAGTCATTGCTTTCGGAGGAAAGGCATAAATAATATGGGTATAAAAAGATCTTTAGTCTTCGTTTTCGCCGTATGCAATCTATCTCTATACTTCGGTCAGGAGAAAATTATTGACACGGTTTATATTTTTGACAATCAAATGAATAAGGTTAAACTTTTTCATTTGATTACTACTTTGACTCCCGCTGACATTCAAAAAAATTCATCCAATCTTTCTGAGGTTTTACGTTTTCAATCACCAGTTTATATTAAAGAAAACGGTCGTGGTGCGGTTTCTTCTCCATCATTCAGAGGAACTACAGCGCAACAAACAGCTTTTGTGTGGAACGGAATTAATATCAATTCTCAGTTTTTAGGACAGGGAGATATAAATAACATTGCACTTTTCGGCTATGATCAGATGGAAGTGAAAGCCGGCGGTGGAAGTGTAATTTATGGAAGCGGTGCGATTGGCGGAAGTATTCATTTAAATAATGATTTAAGCTTTAATCAGGGTTTTAATGGATCATTCAATTCTGAAATTGCATCATTCGGAACTTTTAATAATTTTCTAAAAGCTTCTTATAGTAATGAAAAATTTAGTTTTAAAGCTTCGGGAAATTACGTGATCAGCGAAAACGATTATGAAGTTCCGGAAGCACAAAATTATATCAACAGAAACGGAAAGTTCTACAATACTACATACAATATCGGAATTTCCTACAAAATTGCTGACAGACAAAAAATATCGTGGCAAAGTCAGTTTTATGATGCGACGCAGAACTATCCTATTTTTTCTGAAAACGGCAACAGAAGCAAATATGAAGCTCAAACTGTAAGAAGTTTGCTATCGTGGGATATTAATAAAAATAAATTTGCAAACAGTCTTAAAACCGCTTACACTGAAGACAATTTTCAATATTTCGGAATTTATAATGCTCCAAGTACAAGTGGCGGAATCAATAAAAACTATATCGTAAAAAACGACTTCAATTATTTTATCAGTCCGAAATGGAATGTGAATGCAATTGGAGAATTTCAGCAAAATCAGGGAGAAGGACAGGGCGATTCCGGAATTGGAAGAGTGAGCAGAAATGTAGGCTCAATTGCCGGTTTACTGAGATATTTTGCAACATCAAACCTTCGTTTTGAAGCCGGTATAAAAAAAGATTTTGTAGAAGGTTACAGTTCACCCGTTTTATATTCTTTTTCAGGGAAGGGGAAAGTTGCTGACTGGTATAATTTAAATTTAAATCTATCAAAAAACTTCAGGTTTCCTTCATTCAACGACCTTTATTGGACTCCGGGAGGAAATTCTGATTTAAAGCCTGAAACTTCCTATCAGGCAGATATGAATCATGAGTTTACAGTGAAAGATTTTAAACTAAGCATTACACCTTACTTTATGCGAATAACTGATATGATTCGATGGCTTGATACAGGATTAGGCTATTGGGCTCCATTTAATACAAATAAAGTAGAATCTTATGGTTTGGAATCTCAATTAACTTATGAAAAACAGTTTAACAACCATTTTATCAAACTTAACGCAGGATATATTTATACAAAATCAACCAATCTGGAAACTCAAAGGCAACTGACCTACGTTCCGTTGCATAAAGTTTTTATGAATGTAGATTATCAGTATAAATTTCTGAAAGTTTATGCTCAGGGAATGTTCAACGGTTTGACATACACAACAACTGACGAAAGCAGACCAAAAGCATTACAGCCCTACTTCGTGATGAATGCCGGATCTTCTTTTACGATTTTGAAAAAATATACTTTAGGATTTAAGGTCAATAATATTACAGATACTATTTATGAAACAGTAGCGTATTATCCTTTACCGAAAAGAAATTACAGTATCACAGGAACAATAAATTTTTAAAATTAAATATATTATGAAAATAACTAGATTTTTACAGCTTATCTTAGGATTGGTTTTATTATTCAACATCTCGTGTTCTTCTGAATATGAAGAAATGGTAACAAGCCCAACTTATGAAAACGGTTATCTGATTACCAATGAAGGAAACTTTGGAGTACCTAATGCTGACGTAAGTTTTATCACTAAAGATCTGAATTTTGTGCAAAATGACATCTATAAAGCTAATAATGCAAATGAAAACTTAGGTGATGTGCTACAGACTATTGCTTACAGCGGAGATCAGGCTTATCTTTTACTGAACAATTCAAACAAAATTCAGGTAGTAAACCGTTATACATTCAAAAAAACAGGAGAAATTACAAGTCAGCTAGACAATCCTCGTTACATGGCGGTTGCCAATAATATGTTGTATGTTTCTAATGACAGATACAACGGTCCAAAATCTGTAAATATTTATAGGACTTCAGATTTATCTTTCGTGAAAAAAATTAATTTCACAGATACCGTTGAAAGAGTTGTAGTTGCCGGTGGAAATGTTTTTGTGCAAAATTCTACATACAGCTTCGGAAATAAAATCACAAAGATCAACACAACTACAAACGAAATCGAAGGTACTCCGATAGCTCTGCCAAACGGAAATATCAACAAAACAATTGCTTACAATAATAATGTGTATACAATAGCGGAAGGAACCACAGATTCTTACATTTATCAGATCTCTGCAGCCGGAGCAATAGTGAAAACAACTACTCTTACTGGTATTGCAAACGGAACACACCTTCAGATTGATAACGGAAGATTCTTTTTCAGCTCATACAATAAAATTTATTCTATGGACATGAATGCAACCGCAGTTCCTGCAACACCTATCATAACTGCAGTTGATGGAGGACAATATTTTACTTTATACGGATTTTCTGTAGTAGACGGAAGAATTTTCACGTCTGACGTTAAATCATTTACTGAGGCAAGTGAAATGAGCGTTTATACAACTTCAGGAACTTTGATTACAAAATTTAAAACAGGAATGGGATCAACAAGCGTTTATCCAAACTAATTTTTAATTAGATATAGTTCATATATTAAAA
>Ga0065714_10002493_pt1 | contig 17392 bp, 13 predicted proteins | sample MisRhiReplicate2_FD_59101 | JGI IMG/M metagenome (GOLD analysis project Ga0065714, IMG submission 59101) | Miscanthus rhizosphere microbial communities from Kellogg Biological Station, MSU, sample Rhizosphere Soil Replicate 2: eDNA_1 v2... | ecosystem: Host-associated > Plants > Roots >...
CGTTTTACAGATCCTGCGCGTTTTTCTTTTGCTCATGGTGGAAAGGATGGGCATCCATTTCCTGTGCCAGTTAAAGTTTATGATGAGACCATAAGTGTTTTGACAAAAGCAATACATAGGGCAAAAGTAGGGCAGAGTGATAAATTGCATGCCATTCAACAACTCAGTAGCCTATCGCGAAAGGCAGAACAACATTTTGTACCCAATGATAATTTTAATGCTTTGATTGAAAAAGAGCGTCGCGATTCCTGGAAATACGGAGGTAAAACTGTTTTTGGCGATGCAAAACCGCCGAATAATACTCAACTACAACTATTTTAGAAAACCGGTATTAGAACACTGCTTTCGACTGTAAATCCTTACCTTCGCGTTTATTTTAAAATAAAGGCATTACAAAAGGATTTAAAAATATGGTTTGGGAAAAGTTATTGTCATCTAAACGTTGGGGAAATGAAGATAGGTTTATTGGTAACCAGAAGGAGTCAAGATCTGAATTTCAGCGCGACTACGACCGGATCATATTCTCTTCTCCGTTTAGAAGACTGCAGAACAAAACCCAGGTTTTCCCTTTGCCGGGAAGTATATTTGTACACAACAGGTTGACACATAGTCTGGAAGTTGCTAGTGTTGGCCGCTCTTTAGGAACCATTTTTTACAATAAAATTAAAGACCAGAACCCTGGAATTGACGATAGCTGTCCCTTACTTTGCGAGGTGGGTAACATCATTGCCTCGGCTTGTCTGGCACATGATCTAGGTAATCCCGCTTTCGGTCATTCAGGTGAAGCAGCCATTTCTCATTATTTTACCGACGGTGATGGAAAGATCTATCAGGATCAGGTAAGTGCTGAACAATGGGAAGACCTGATTCATTTTGAAGGTAATGCAAATGCTTTACGCATCTTAACCCATCCCTTTGCGGGTAAGGGAACGGGTGGTTTTGCGCTTACCTATGCTACACTGGCGGCCATTGCCAAATATCCATGTGCATCCATAGCCGGACATAATAAAAAGAACATTTTTACTAAAAAATATGGTTTCTTCCAGTCAGAGCAAAGCGGCTTTGAAAAGATAGCCACAGAAATGGATCTGATTAAAGTACAGGAGTCGCCATTGATCTATAAAAGGCACCCATTGGTGTATCTGGTAGAGGCAGCGGATGACATTTGCTACAATATTATTGATCTGGAAGATGCACATCGCTTAAAAATCCTTTCCTATCAGGAGGTAGAAACGTTGTTGTTGCCTTTGTGCAGGGATGAAAAGATGATTGCGCGACTGGCGGAAATGGACGACGATGACGCAAAAATCACCCTGATGAGAGCTAAATCAATTAGTACGTTAATCAGTTTATGTTCGGAAGTATTCTTTAGAGAAGAGGAGACCATCCTAAAAGGTGATTATAATCAAAGTCTGATGGATGCCATTGAAGAGCCGTTCTTATCTGTAATGAAGGAGATTGAAAAGGTCTCAATTAAAAAGATTTACAACTATTCATCTGTAGTACAGATTGAAGTAGCNGGCTACCAGGTAATGGGTGGTTTGTTGGAAGAGTTTATNCCTGCTTANTTGAAAAATGAATCGAAATACCACAAAAANCTGGTGGAACTNATACCTAAACAGTTTTTAACACAAAAAACTGATGCCTATTCTAAAATCCAGTCTGTATTGGATTTCGTTTCGGGCATGACTGATATTTATGCGGTAGAATTGTTTAGAAAGATCAAGGGAATTTCATTTCCTTCCATGAGTTAACCTTAATTTCATATAACTTTTTAGCTTTGTTGAAAATACAAGTAAAAGTAAATGAAAGTAGGAAATTTAGAACCTCAATCCCTTTGGAATAATTTTATAGCGTTAAATGCAATACCAAGAGCTTCAAAAAATGAAGCGCAAGTGATAGAATTTATGGTTGCCTTTGGTAAAGAGTTAGGCTTAGAAACTATAAAGGATCATATTGGTAATGTGGTGATTAAAAAGCCTGCAACTGAAGGAATGGAAAACAGAGAAACTGTTGTACTTCAGTCGCATTTGGATATGGTTCACCAAAAGAACAGTGATAGTGACTTTGATTTTGATACTCAGGGTATTGAAATGTATATTGATGGTGACTGGGTGAAGGCTAAAGGAACTACTTTAGGGGCCGACAATGGCATTGGAGTAGCCACGATCATGGCGCTATTGGCTTCGGATGATATTGCGCATCCTGCTTTGGAAGCTTTGTTTACCATAGATGAAGAAACCGGTATGACCGGGGCTAAGCAGCTTGATCCTTCTAATATATCGGGCAATATTTTGTTAAATCTGGATACTGAAGAGGATGATGAACTGACTATAGGATGCGCCGGTGGTATTGATACAACCACAGTTTACAATTATAAACACCATCCTGCAGTGAAAGACAGTGTAGCCTTTAAAGTTTCGATCAAGGGTTTGCTCGGCGGTCACTCTGGTATGGATATTCACAAGGGGAGAGCAAATGCCAATAAATTATTAACCAGATTGCTGTATAATGGTAATAAGGTGCTGGATCTACAATTGGCTTCATTGGAAGGTGGAAGTTTAAGAAACGCCATTCCCCGCGAGGCAAGTGCTGTTGTCGCAGTTTCCAGCGATCAAAAATCAGCATTTCTTTCTTTTATTGCAGATTTTTCGGAAGTGATCAAAGCAGAATATCAATCTGTAGAACCTGGTTTAAAGATCATTGCAGAGGAAACCACGTTGCCTTTAGAGGTGCTTGATAAGCAAGACTACCATAAAATTATTAATGCTTTATACACTGTGCCAAATGGTGTTTTCAGGATGAGTCCGGATATCCCGGATCTGGTTGAAGCTTCTACAAACCTGGCTAGAGTGATTATTAAAGATGGAGAGTTTATCACTAAGTCGCTGCAACGTAGCAGTGTTGAAAGTACTAAGGAAGATGTAGCTATTGCAGTCGGTGCTGCATTTGAAAATATAGGAAGTACAGTGACCACGAGCGGTGATTACCCAGGTTGGAAACCTGACGCCGATTCGAAGATTCTATCGCTGATGCGGAAATTGTATGCGACAAACTTTAATGCGGAGCCAAATGTAAATGCTTGCCATGCCGGTTTAGAGTGTGGTATACTGGGTGCACATTTACCTGGTATGGATATGATTTCTTTCGGTCCAACCATTCATGGGGCGCATTCTCCAGATGAAAGAGTACAGATCTCATCGGTTAATAAGTTTTGGCATTACCTTTTAAATGTGCTGCAGGAAATACCAGCTCGTTAAATCTCTATAAAATTCATCTGATTTGTATATATTTATCTGTCAGATGGAACCTTTGATGATTAAAATAATTATTACCTCTGTGTGCCTAATAATTATTTTAATCATGTCGGGTTTATTTATTTGTAAGCTGTAATTAATTAGTAATCAATATTCAATGAACGAGGAATTTTATCTTCATATTTTTAATAAACAAAACAGTATTGAGCCTGTCCCTTCTAATCAGGAACTGGCCGACTGGGCAATGAATTTGATGAATTTGTTGTATCCGGAACGTTTAACTACACCTGATTATTCCATTAACGAGATCAAGCGCTTGTTTAATAAACAGGAAAAGGAGTTAGTTAAGTTGTTAAATGCAACCAAGGCATGCGAGCAATGTAATAATGAAACAATTGTTTCGGAGTTTTTTGCCGGGCTCCCTGAATTGTACAGGAAGATGAATACCGATATTGAAGCTATTTTAACAGGAGACCCTGCAGCAAAAAGTGAATTTGAAGTGATAAGAAGCTATCCGGGGTTTCTGGCTATTGCCTTATACCGGATTGCACATACTTTATTGAAAGCTGATGTGCCTATAGTACCTCGTATATTAACAGAGTACGCACATTCACTTACAGGAATTGATATCCATCCGGGTGCTGTGATTGGTGAATATTTGTACATTGATCATGGTACAGGATTGGTTATTGGTGAAACAACTGTGATTGGAAATCATGTTAAATTGTACCAGGGCGTAACTCTGGGGGCATTGAGTGTAGAGAAGTACATGAGCAATATCAAAAGACATCCAACCATCGAAGATCACGTGATCATTTACTCGGGGGCAACCATTTTGGGCGGTGAAACGGTAATAGGTGCAAATTCTATTATCGGTGGAAACGTATGGCTTACCAAGAGTGTACCCTCAGGATCTACGGTCTATCACCAATCATCGGTAAAAGTTATAGAAACAAAAGACACCAAATAAAATGGGAAACATTATAGAGTTTATAGGGAATACCCCTTTGGTTGAGATTAGCAAGTTAAATCCGAATCCTAATGTAAGGCTGTTTGCAAAACTGGAGGGGAACAATCCGGGTGGAAGCGTAAAAGATCGTGCAGCTTTAAATATGATCCGCAGTGCGATTGAACGTGGGGATATTAAAAAAGGTACCCGTTTAATTGAGGCTACAAGTGGTAATACGGGTATTGCACTGGCGATGATTGCGAGTATATACGATCTGGAAATTGAACTGGTGATGCCTGCAAGCTCAACAAGAGAACGTACTTTAACGATGGAAGCATTTGGTGCTAAAGTGACTTTATTGGAATCTATAGAAGTGTGCCGTGATTACGCTGAAGAGCAGCGCGATAAGCATGGGTATTTTTTACTGGATCAGTTTGCTAATCCCGATAATTATCTGGCGCATTATAAAACCACAGGGCCTGAAATCTGGCGTGATACGAATCAGCAGATTACCCATTTCGTAAGTTCGATGGGTACAACTGGCAGTATTATGGGAAATTCTATGTTTTTAAAAGAAAAGAACCCGGGGATACAGATTGTAGGTTGTCAGCCTACAGAAGAATCTTCTATTCCGGGTATCCGCCGCTGGCCGGAGGCTTACCTACCTAAAATATTTGATGCAAGCAGGGTAGACCGGGTGATGGATGTTTCACAGCAGGAGGCTACGGAGAAGGCAAGACAGCTGGCAAAGACTGAAGGGATATTTGCAGGAATGAGTAGTGGGGGCGCTTTAGCTTGTGCTTTAAAACTTGCCGAAGAGCTGGAATCAGGACTTATTGTATTCATTGCCTGCGATCGTGGCGACAGATATTTGAGCAGCGATTTGTTTGGATAGCCCTAATATGCTATTTTTGATTACACAATGAAGCTACAGAGATTATTTTTATTATTCCTTTTTATATCTGTTACCACTACCGTATTTGCTCAAACCAGTGCTGAACTGAAGAGAAGTAAGGAAGCGATACAACGGGAAATCGATTTGCTGCAAAGAAACCTGAATGCAACTTCGAGCAGCAAAAGAATGACTATGGGGCAGATTAGGGCCGTTAGTGCCAAAATCAGACTGATGCAGAATAAGATCTCGGTAATCAATTCTGAAATCAAAAACCTGGATAATCAGATTCACGAGAACACCAATGAGGTACATACTTTAAAAAGCCAGCTTGGTCAGTTGAAAAATGAGTATGCAGGTATGGTACGCTTTGCACAGCGAAATAAGAATGCATACGATAAGATGATGTTTATTTTTGCTTCTGATAATTTTAATCAGGCTTATAAACGGATCAAGTATTTCCAGCAATTTGGGCAGTATCGTAAAAAACAGGCCGATTATATCCAGGGGACTAAGAAAAAGATAGAGTACAAGATTGTAGTACTTGATAAAAATCTGAAAGAGAAAAGCAGTTTACTGACTGAGCAGGAGCATGAGAAGGTAAAGCTTGGTAAGAATAAAACTGAGCAGGCGCAAATGCTCAATCAGATCAGCAGACAAGAGAAGCAATTCCGACAAGACATTGCTGCCCGCAAGCGTAAGCAGGCGGAGATTGACAGGGCAATCCGGAATGCCATCCAGCGTGAGATTGAGATAGCACGCAAGAAGGCAGAAGAGGAAGAGCGCCTGGCCGCCCAAAAGGCGATAGCTGAAGGACGGCCTGTACCGGTTACTAAAGAAAGAACTACCAGTAACTACTTAACAGCTTCACCGGAATCAGCTAAGCTATCTGCAGGCTTTGAAAATAACCGTGGTCGTTTACCATGGCCTGTAGGCCAGTATTCGATTGTTGAGCGATTTGGCAGTCATACAGAGGGACAAGCGCACTACACCAATGATGGTATTAATATCTTGACCGAGCAGGGCGCTGCAGTAAAGGCTGTATTTGAAGGAGAAGTTTTGTTTGTGAGGGAGCTTTATGGTACATATATCGTGGCTTTACGTCATGGGGATTACTTTACCATTTACCAAAATTTGAAGACGGTTAATGTAGCCAGGGGCAACAAAGTGGAGACTAAGCAAACATTGGGTATTGTGGCTTCTAAAGAGGATGGTCCGATATTGCATTTTGAAATTATGCGTGGCCAGAACAAGCTTAATCCTGAAGCCTGGATCGCAAAGTAAAAACAAAAGCTGTACCTTCGTGGCAAAAAGATAAATGCTTGAAATTGTATTCCAGGACGATCACTTAATCGCTATTAATAAACCACATGGATTGCTTGTACACCGGTCGTCAATTGCCAATGATGCAAAAGAGTTTGCGCTGCAGCTATTGAGGGATCAGGTGAACCGACATGTAAGTCCTGTACATAGATTAGACAGAAAAACAGGTGGACTGTTATTGTTCGCTTTTGAGAAGGATGTGGAGATTGCGATGCATCAGCAATTTCAAAATGGACAGGTGATAAAGAAATACCTGGCAGTCCTAAGGGGGTATGCGCCTGATCAGCTCGATATCGATTATCCACTGGCAAAAGAGAATGGTACTATCCAGGAAGCCTTCACTTCATTTGTTACTTTAAAACGGGCTGAAATTGACGTAGCCTTTGGAAAGCACGAGACTTCAAGGTATTCGTTGGTTGAAGCTACACCAACTACAGGCCGTATGCACCAGCTGCGGAGGCATTTTGCTCATATTTTTTATCCGATTATAGGCGACAGGAAGCACGGTTGCAATAAGCAGAATAAATTCTTCAAGGAGCAGTGGGAAATGACCACAATGTTGCTTCACGCTTCAGAATTAATATTTACACATCCGGTAACGGGAGAGGGGATTCACTTAAAAGCACCGGTTCAGGAGGAATTTTTGAGGGTTACTGAAATGTTGAAAATGTGAAAGTTTTGCACATCGAAAACAGTTATCCACAGCAGGTAAAAAAAAGTCGGTTTCTATTCTTTTGCTAGTTAGGTAGTTACAAAAAAGGTCAGATTTTATCTCTTAATGTTAGTAAAATTTACCATCTTCGCACTCCCAAAACGATGGGTCAATCCTTCGTTTTTATTATTGTAAACCATAAAATATTAAAGAAAAATATGCAAATCACTTGTACACAAGTATGGAATAACTGTCTCCAAATTATAAAGGATAATATCCCGGCCCAGAGCTTCAAAACCTGGTTCGAACCGATATCAGCCCTTAAACTGGAAGATAGGGTTTTGACCGTGCAGGTGCCTAGTTTATTCTTCTACGAGTGGTTAGAAGAGCACTATGTTGGCTTGTTGCGTAAAACCGTAAAACAACAACTTGGTGATGAAGGTAGATTAGAGTATAATATCGTTGTAGATAAGTCGACAACAAATGGTGCGTTACCATACACCACCAACATGCCTTCTAACGGTAACGGATCAACTAACAGAAAGCAATCTATGCCAGTTCCGGTTAACATCAACAGGGATATCAAAAACCCTTTTGTAATTCCGGGATTGAAGAAGATGAATGTAGATCCTCAGTTGAACGCAAGTTATACATTTGAGGCTTATGTTGAAGGTGACTGTAATCGTTTGGCACGTTCGGCCGGACACGCTGTAGCGGCTAAGCCGGGAGCAACATCATTCAATCCTTTGATGATCTATGGTGCTTCAGGATTAGGTAAAACTCACCTTGCTCAGGCGATAGGTAACGAGATCAGAAGAAGCTTACCGGATAAGTTGGTTATCTATGTATCATGCGAGAAGTTTTGTCAGCAGTTTGTGGAGTCGTTAAAGAACAATACAATCAACGATTTCGTAAACTTCTATCAGGCAATGGACGTAATCATTATGGATGATGTGCACAACTTCGCCGGCAAAGAGAAAACTCAGGATATTTTCTTCCATATCTTTAACCACTTACACCAGTCTGGAAAACAAATCATCATTACATCTGATAAGGCTCCTAAAGATTTATCAGGATTGGAAGAGCGTTTGTTAAGTCGTTTCAAATGGGGACTTTCAGCAGATCTTCAGATTCCTGAATTAGAAACAAGGATCGCTATCCTAAGAAAGAAAATGTATGCTGATGGGATCGATTTACCTGATGAAGTAGTTGAATATGTGGCACACAATATAGATAACAACGTACGTGAGCTGGAAGGAGCAATGGTTTCATTGTTAGCGCAGTCGACCATGAACAAGAAAGAAATAGATTTGCAGCTGGCTAAATCTATGCTTAAGAACTTCATCAAAAACACAACTAAAGAAGTTTCCATGGACTACATTCAGAAGCTGGTTTGTGATTACTTTGAAGTCCCTGTTCACTTGCTTAAAGCGCCAACCCGTAAACGTGAAGTAGTTCAGGCTCGTCAGATTTCAATGTACCTGGCAAAAGGTATGACCAAAAGCTCACTGAAAACTATCGGTGCATTTTTTGGAGGAAGAGATCACTCTACGGTAATTTATGCTTGCCAGACTGTAGAGGATTTAATCCAGACGGACAAGAAATTCAGAGCCTACGTAAACGATATCGAAAAGAAATTAAAGATGAGCTAGTGCTCATCTTNAGTGTAAGCGCTACAGAATCAGATAGATTCTGAAAAGAGGTTGTTCNGAATTAAAAAACTTTNAAAAAAAGTTTGGACGATAAAATGAGAATACTACCTTTGCAGCGCTGAAAAGCACTAAATGGCCCGTTCGTCTAGGGGTTAGGACGCCAGATTTTCATTCTGGAAACAGGGGTTCGATTCCCCTACGGGCTACGAAAAGGCCTCGGTGTTGATTTAACATCGAGGCCTTTTTTTTTAGTTATAAAGCTTCTATTAAAGTGATGCTGATACCATTAAAACAATCATCTGCACAGTTGTGAGGTACAAATCCACAAGAAGAAATCATTCCATTGTTTTTGGTTTCCAGAGAAACTTCAGCATCCTTTCTTTTTAATAACCACACGTTTTTCGCTTTGTGATAGATGTCATCCAAAGTGAGTGTAGCATCGCCATTTGGGTGGGTGTTAAGGCTATTTACATCTTCGGTCCATTCTTCACGTACAATAGTCTGATTGGATGGACGCTCAATAGATTTAGCTATAAAAGCGCGCTCAACTACTTTACCATCTTTTACTGTAATTGTGGTCTCGTGACTGTAGCCTACCCATGAGGCGAAATAGACCTTATAACGGTACGAGTTACTGGATGATGCTTTAAAGGTTTGCCAGGCTTTAAAGCTTTTATCAAAATCATTTTCATACTCAATGTCACTTTTTTTGCAGGATGAAAACACGCTTGCAATCAGAAGCATGATCAATAGGTAGTTGTTCCGGTTCATATTGGTTGTTTTTTGCTTAAACGAGGGAAATGCAAATTATGCTACAGTTTATTTTCTTATTAGGTTTTATCTGCAAATACTTGTCGATTTTGGGAAAATAAACTCACGCGAAAAATGTAGCTATGGAAGAGCCTCGGTATTAAAGGTCATTACAGATAGAGGATGATGCGTTATACAAACTTTAAGGATAGTGAATTGTATTACTAATATTGGTTTGTACATCATACCTTATATTCAGAAATATAAAATGAAAGCCTTAATCGAAGAACTTAAAATATTATTAAACGGTGGTGGCGCTCATGTAGGATTAAAAGATGCAACCGCAGATATTCCCTTTGACCTACTTGGAGAAAGACCACATAATTTACCTTATAGTATTTGGCAGCTTGTTGAACACATTAGAATTGCGCAATGGGATATGCTTGAATTTAGCAGAGATAGCAGGCATAAATCGCTAAAATGGCCCGATGAATACTGGCCAAAAGAAACTGCTCCCGCAGACAAAAGTACTTGGGATAAAACTTTGAAACAGATTGATGATGATTTAAATGCGTTCATTGAACTGGTTCAGACCAAGGATTTATATGAACCCATTGCTCATGGGAATGGACAAAGTATTCTGAGGGAAGCGCTTCAGATTGCTGATCATGGAGCCTATCATATTGCTGAAATTGTGGTGATAAGGCGCTTGCTTGGTATCTGGAAATAGCATAAAAAGAGCCGGCGAAAACCGGCTCTTTTTATGCTAAAGTGATTTTATTTCCAACCCCCTCCCAGATTCTGATAGATATTGGTTACTGCATTAAGTTGTTTCTTCTTGGTTTCTATTAGTTCTAATTTAGAGGCTAAGGCATCCCTTTGCGTCATTAAAACTTCGAGATAATCCGCCCGGGCAGATTTAAACAAATCATTGGAAATGTCAATAGATTTTGTGAGCGCATCTACTTCTTTAGACTTCAGATCATAACGTTTTTCAAGATTATTGATGTTTGAAAGTTGAGTAGAAACTTCCAGATAAGCATTTAAGATGGTTCGTTCATAGTTATACATCGCTTGAACCTGGCGTAAATTGGCATTGTAAAACTCAGCTTTGATTCCTTTTCTATTGATAAGTGGCCCTGCAAGATCCCCGGCAAGAGAGTAAAGCATTGATTCCGGAAACTTCACAAGGTAGGAAGGCTTGAATGCCTGAAATCCGAGTGAAGCTGAAATACCGAATGATGGATAAAATTCGGCCCTTGCAACTTTTACATCTAGTTTTGCAGCTGCCAATTCCAGTTCGGCTTTTTTAATATCCGGTCGGTTGGCGAGCAATTGTGATGGAATACCTGAACGAACTGCTGCAGGCAATAAACCTAAAAAGTTGCTTTTATCTCTGGGTATTTCCTGTGGATACCTACCGAGTAACAGGTTGATGGTATTCTCTGTTTCCTTTATCTTTTGAAGAATTTCGAACTCCAGACTTTGTGAATTCAGGACCTCAGCCCGAAATTTCTGAACTGGTAATTCTGTTACCCTCATCGCATCTTTCTGGATTTTTATGATTTCCAGGGCATTTTTTTGCAATTCGATGTTTTGCTTAACAATCTCCAACTGATTATCCAGCGCCATCAGTTCGTAGTAAGAATTAGCTATCTCTGCAATCAGATTGGTCAGTACAAAGTTTTTGCCTTCCACAGATGATAGGTACCGGTTAATTGCGGCTTTCTTAGCATTACGCAGTTTTTTCCAGACATCTACTTCCCAGTTTGTATAGGCAGCGGCAGTATAATCCATCAGCGGATCCGGGACTTCCTTTCCGGGCGTGATTTCCGTAGAGGCATCACCAGCACCCTGACTGGTGTATCTTCCAGGCTTATCCACGCCAACGCCAAGTTTTACGCCAACGGTTGGTAATAATTGCCCTTGTCTGAAGGCAATCTCATTTTTCGCAATTGAAATTTCCTGAAGTGTGATCATCAGTTCTTGGTTATTTTTTAGCGCCGTATCTATCAGGTTCACCAGATTCCTGTCAGTGAAAAAGTTCTTCCACTGAATACCGGCCATATTGGTAGTATCCCTGTTGTTGTTATAGGATTCAGGAACCGATCTGCTTTCAACCGGCTGAATAAAAGCCGGGATTTTACAGCTTGCAACGGTCAGGCACATTCCCAGCAGACCAACGCATTTATATATTGTGATTTTATACATTGTGATCAATTTCTTCGGTTAAAGGATTTTCTCTTTCATTTTTAACAAGGATGTGTTTTTCTGCGATTCTACCGAAAATATAATACAAGCCAGGAATGATTAGTACGCCTATAATCGTTCCTACAAGCATACCTCCAGCGGCGGCAGAACCAATTGTTCTGTTTCCTATAGCCCCCGGACCGTTAGCAAATACCAAAGGAATTAGTCCGGCGATAAATGCGAAGGAGGTCATTAGAATTGGTCTGAACCGTACTGCTGCACCTTCCATAGCTGCGTTGAGAACAGATTGTCCTTTTCGATGTCTTTGAACCGCGAACTCTACAATTAGCACGGCATTTTTACCTAGCAAACCAATTAGCATTACCAGAGAAACCTGAGCATAGATGTTATTCTCCAGTCCAAATATTTTCAGTAACAGAAAGGCCCCAAAAATTCCGGGAGGAAGGGAAAGAATGACTGCTAGCGGAAGGATAAAACTTTCGTACTGCGCAGCCAGGATTAAATATACGAAGCCCAGACAAATCAGGAAGATGTAGATTGCTTCATTGCCACGTGCTACTTCATCTTTCGAAATCCCTGCCCAGTCGATCCCAAAGCCCCTTGGTAAGGTTTTTTGTGCTACTTCATTGATGGCGTTAATCGCCGCACCGCTACTATAACCAGGTGCTGCTGAACCACTGATTTCCGATGCATTGTACATGTTATGTCGTGTGATTTCTGATAAGCCATATACTTTTTCCATTTTCATGAACGCAGAGAAAGGTACCATCTCGTCCTTATTGTTTTTTACATATAGTTTTAACACATCTTCCGGTAATGCTCTGTATTGCGGTAAAGCTTGAACCATCACCTTGTATTGTCTATCGAATTTTATGAAATTGGTTTCATAATTACTACCCACCAGGGTGGAAAGTGTGTTCATGGCATTTTCAATGGTTACCCCTTTTTGTTGCGCAATGTCATTATCTATGCGCAACATATATTGCGGGAAACTGGCGCTATAGAAAGTAAACACCGATGAAAGTTCAGGACGTTTGCTCAGTTCTTTTACAAAATCTCTGCTCACTGTTTCCATTTTTTTGAAATCACCCGATCCGGCTTTATCCAGCAGGCGTAGCTCAAACCCCCCGGCAGCACCATAGCCTGGTACAGCAGGTGGCTGAAAGAATTCGATGGTGGCACCAGTGATATCTTTAGATTTTTCTTCCAGTTCAGTCATGACTTCCTGAACTGAGTGTTTCCGCTCATCCCAGCTTTTTAGGTTAATCAGGCAGGTGCCGGAATTGGCTCCTGTACCTTCCGTAAGGATTTCGTAACCCGCCAGTGAAGAAACGGATTGAACATCTTCAATGCCTTCAGCTATTTTTTGTAGTTTTTCTGAAACTTCATTAGTTCTTTCTAGTGAGGACCCAGGAGGTGTTTGAATGATGGCATAAAACATCCCCTGGTCTTCATTTGGAATGAATCCTGAGGGAAGGTTGTCGCTCAGGACGTATGTTCCGGCACAAAAAGCGAGGAGGATCATAAAAGTTACTGACCTTCTGTTAACGATGGCGCTCAGGATTCTTTGGTATTTTCCTGAAAGTCGGCCAAAGCCACTATTGAAACCATCCAACAGCTTATCTATTCCTTTTTTCTGTTTAACTTTTCCATGGTTGTTTTTCAAAATCATGGCGCAAAGCGCAGGTGTTAATGTCAATGCTACAACGCCGGAAAGGATAATAGCGGTGGCCATGGTAATGGAAAATTGCCTGTAAAATATTCCTACGGGTCCAGACATAAATGCAACCGGTATAAATACAGCAGCCATCAGAAATGTAATGGCTATAATAGCTCCGCTGATCTCGTGCATGGCCCTTTTTGTAGCCTTAAGTGGTGAAAGATGTTCTTCTTCCATTTTAGCGTGGACTGCTTCAATAACCACAATCGCATCATCTACTACGACACCGATTGCGAGCACCAGTGCGAATAGTGTGATAAGGTTAAGTGTGATGCCGAAGAATTGCATAAACACAAATGTTCCTATAAGTGATACAGGAACTGCTACAGCAGGGATGAGGGTAGAGCGCCAGTCGCCAAGGAATAAGAATACCACTAATCCTACCAGAATGAAGGCTTCTATGAGTGTATGGATTACTTTTTCTATTGAGGCGTCCAGGAATTTAGAAACATCGTAACTAATCTCATAATCCATACCTTTTGGAAAGGATGTTTTTTTGATTTCCTCCATTTTGGTTTTGATGTCCTTGATAACCTGGCTAGCATTGCTTCCGTAAGATTGTTTCACGGTAATTGCTGCTGAAGCTTTTCCGTTAAGGTTAGAATAAATATCATACATGGAGCTTCCAAATTCTATATTAGCAACGTCTTTCAGGCGAAGGATATCTCCGTTGGGGCTGGATCTCAAAATGATATTTTCATATCCTGCTTTGTCAGTGAACCTTCCTGAATATTTCAGTACATATTCAAAAGCCTGGGATCTTTTACCTGAACTTTCTCCGGTTTTACCAGGTGAGGCTTCCAGACTCTGCTGATTTAGCGCTTCCAGTACTTCGTCGGCGGAAATTTTGTAGGCCAGCATACGATCTGGTTTTAACCAGATCCTCATGGCGTACTCGCGGTTTCCCAGGATATCGGCGACGCCAACTCCATCCACCCTTTTTAGTTCGGATAATACATTGATGTCGGCATAATTAAACAGGAATTTCTGATCCATCTTAGGATCCTTACTATACAGGTTGATGTACATGAGCATATTTGATTCCTCACGGGTGATCTTTACACCTTCACGTACAACCAGAGGCGGAAGCTTATTGACAACTGAAGCGACCCGGTTCTGAATATTTACCGATGCCTGATTAGGATCTGTACCGAGGTTAAATACAACTTGTATGGTGGCTTCACCATCATTACCTGCATCAGAAGCCATATATTTCATTCCAGGTACGCCATTGATTGCCCGTTCCAAAGGGATGATAACTGATTTGATCATCAATTCTCCATTTGCTCCCGGGTATTCTGCAGTGATGTTTACTTTGGGTGGAGAAATGGACGGAAATTGTGTCACTGGCAGATGTATCATGGCCAGAATTCCCAGAAATACAATAATGAGTGATATGACTATAGACAGGACAGGCCTGTGTATGAATTTGTTAAACATAAAATTATTTTTAGGAGCTAATCACTATTCTGCTTTCAGTTGTAGGCCGGAAATGACTTCTTTAGGGGATAGTAGTTCGTATTTGATCTTATCATTGTCTTTCACTTTTTGCACCCCTTCAAGCAGGATTTTATCGCTTTCGGAAAGACCGGTACCTATTACGTATAGATCAGGCATTTCGCTGTTGATGGTAATATTCCTGGATCGAACTACACCATTTTTGTCGACTACAAAAACATAAATTTTATCCTGAATCTCGTAAGTCGCCTTTTGAGGTATGATTAGCGCATTTTTAAGGGGCATGGTCATTTGTACTTTACCTGTTTCGCCATGTTTTAAAAGTTTGTCGGGGTTTGGAAATTTAGCTCTGAACGCAATGTTCCCAGTTTCACTATTAAATTCACTTTCAATAGTTTCTATGTTGCCTTTATACTTTAGCGGTTCATTATTGGCTAGTATTAAGCTGACTTTGGTATTCCCGCGACCTTTAGTATTGGTTTTATAATCCAGGTATTCTGGCTCAGACACATTAAAATAGGCGAATATTTCTGTATTGTCGGAAAGACTGGTCATCAGTTCTCCCTCATCTACAAGACTTCCCAATTTTAGGGGGATACGATCTATTGTGCCATCAAATGGAGCCTTGATTTCCGTAAATGACAGGTGTAGTTTAGCTACTGCGATTTCGGCTTTTGCCTGGTCAAGTTTAGCTTGAGCCATTGCGAGTTCATTTTTTGAAACTACATTTTTATCAGCCAGGATCTTGGTATTCTTTAATTCTATTTCCGCAATTTTTGCTTCAGCCTGAGCTTTCTGCAGTTCAGCCTCATACATTTTAGGCATAATCCGAAATAACAGTTGTCCGGCTTTTACGGACTGTCCTTCATCCACATAAATGTTTTGCAGATAGCCTTTTTCCTGTGCGCGGATTTCAATGTTGCGTATAGATTTTAGTTGTGAAACATATTCCTTATTAAAGGAGGTGTCAATTTTTAAAGGTGTAGTTACCGTAAATTTTCCGATTTCTTCCTTTTCTTCTTTTCTTGAGGTACAGCTGGTATGGCACAAAACGGCACATAAGCCCGTGAGCATAAGAATTCTCTTCATAATATTAATTGATGATTAAGCGATTTAGCGATTTGGAATCAGGGATTCCATCGAATAGGGGATGATATCAGTTACCAGGTATTAACTAGCAATAAGTAAGAGTCGATTATCTGATTCTTTCAGCGTGATGCATGATTATACCTTTATAACTGAGATAAAGGTATCACAGCCTTAAAACTCTTTGAAGGATGTACTTGTAAGAAGAAGTATAAGATAAATGTTTGCAGAATGGCAAACGATTTTTAAAGTTGTCGTAGAAATCAATTAAGATTGACGTGTAAGCTATTGTAATAATGTTTTTGACTACCAGTACATGTTTTCTGGTAGACGCAAGATCATCGTCGTCTTCAACACTGATGAAATCTTCTTTTTTATCGCTTGAACTAGTCTTCTTAATCACATGGAAGCTCTGATCTGTATTTCCATACTTTGTCTGTTGCACTTTTTCAATATGCTGGGCTGCTGAATAGCAGAATCCACTCCTTAGTAGGAGGAAACCCAAGAACAGAAAAAATACAGTCGTGACTCTCATATTGCGGGGCAAAAATAATATTAGGAATGAAAGTTCATACATCCTTGGCATTTTTTAATAGTCAGAATTTTGTCAATAATTTTAATTGACTTCGGGTTGGTTTAAGCACCAGTTTTGTTTTAGATATGCGTAATTAAAGTAGTAAACCTTTAGTGGGGCTAAACCTTAGTCCTTTTGTTTTAGAATTGCCTTTGGTTTGAGTGTTAGTATTATTGTTATAGTTAACTGACAATTAACGGATGTTAGGCGGACACTGGACGGCTGAGTTCATTCAGTATCCGTTCATAAGGCGTTCAATATAGCGTGTCTTTACGTTAACGATTAAGAAAGTAAGGCGGCAGCTTGTTCCTCTGGTATTATTCAATCCTATGGTACGTTCAATTGACCGATGGGATATATATGTATATATAATAGGTACGAAATGATATGGTCCTATTTGGTTAATATTATAATGAACGCAATTAGGGACTATTATATAATATTATGTGGCTGTATGCATTTTGAATGTACTATTGGTCTGCTTCGGGGTTCGCTTTATAGTTGATCCTGCAGTGTCTTCGCTGATTTGTGTTAGAGCGTAGGTATAATGATATAGGCTCGTGTTATAATACACGCGGATGATTACTCTTTTTAAGTTGTTGGTTATTTTTTGTCGCTGAAGCATAGCGGGTTAGACAGCGTATACAAATAACAGGGTGTTTTAGTTTGTAGACGTGGATAATTTTCCTACTTTTGCATCCCGCTTCGGAGGAAGGGTTTAGGTGAGAGCGATAAAGAAGAAGGTTGATTTGAGGGCTTAGCATTAGAGATTGGTATTTCTTTTAAGGTGTTTTAAAAGCATTGAAAATAAAAGGAAAAAAGTTTTACAAAAAACTTGATACTACTAAAAAGATTTCTACCTTTGCAA
>Ga0065714_10064836_pt1 | contig 17344 bp, 14 predicted proteins | sample MisRhiReplicate2_FD_59101 | JGI IMG/M metagenome (GOLD analysis project Ga0065714, IMG submission 59101) | Miscanthus rhizosphere microbial communities from Kellogg Biological Station, MSU, sample Rhizosphere Soil Replicate 2: eDNA_1 v2... | ecosystem: Host-associated > Plants > Roots >...
TTTTGTAAAGCTATGTTATTTTTTGGAAAAACAAATAGTAGAGGTTTTAAAAACTATAATGTAATAAAAGAACCTTTACTCATCGTTAGGTGATCCTGACGATCATCTTATGATCTTTTAAAACAGAACTGAAACCAAATCACTATCGGAATCCAATAAATAATTGATATATGTTCTACTTCAAAAATAATCTAATTAACTTGCTAAATAGTTTTTTTAGCTCCAAATGGATTGTTTACATTTGTATCCTATTAATTACGACTAGCTGCACTTTAGAGTGATTAATTTTATTTTTTCATCTCTTATTAATGATTTCAAATAGTAAACACAGGTTTTTCTTAAGCCTTTTCTTTTTTATTTCAGGATTTAGCTTTGCTACCTGGGCATCAAGAATTCCAACCATTAAAACCGCATTTGGGTTTAATGAGGCAGAGTTGGGGACCATTCTCTTGGCTATGCCCGTTGGTTCTTTAATCGGACTGCCAATTTCCGGATGGTTGGTGTCAAAGTACAATAGTCGTGTACCATTAGCGGTTGGTTATGCATTAAATGCGCTTTCGTTAGCCTTGATAGGAATTGCTCACAATACTTTTAGTCTTGTTTTTGCTATCTGCGTGTTCGCTTTTACGACCAGGATATTCAATATTTCAGTAAATACACAAACCTTAACGCTACAAAAGAGGTTTGATAAAAAGATAATCGGTTCATTCCATGGTTTTTGGAGTATAGGTGGGATAGCCGGGATTGCATTATCTACTCTTTTGCTAACTTTTGATGTGACTATAGCAGTGCATTTTTCTATTGTTGCAGGGCTGATGTTACTTGTAACGCTGTACTCCTATCAATTTTTACTAAAAGGAGATAAGTCAGAAACAGGTAACAAGCTAATATTAAGTAAGCCTGATCCCTATATTTTTTATCTGGGTATAGTCGTGTTTTTATGCGCAATATGTGAAGGAGGGATGTTTGACTGGAGTGGGATTTACTTCCAGGAAGTACTGAATGCCTCAATATTCACTTATGGGTATTTGATTTTTATGACGTTTATGGCTACATCGAGATTCCTGTCCGACTTTATCATTGTAAGAATTGGTATGCCTAAAACCTACATCATGAGTGCTGCATTTATTGTATCAGGGATTTCACTGGCAATTGTATTTCCGACATTCTGGACAGCAATGGCTGGTTTTTCGCTCGTAGGATTTGGAACAGCATCAATTATACCAATGTCGTACGCTTTAGCAGGTGCTTCAAAAAAGTATTCGCCGGGTATGGCCATATCAATTATAGCCACTTACTCGATAACAGGAATGCTTTTAGGACCTCCTTTAATAGGGTATCTTGCTCATGCATTTAATTTAAGAGTATCCTTTGTTGTTTTTGGATTATGCGGATTAATGCTTGTTCCGATAACCAAAATGTTTTTTAAACACCAAAGGATAACTCTAAATACTGAACAGTAAACTAGGAGTTTTGTATTGCATCGTTGGCATCGTCGGCAGTGTTTTTAATTGCTGATTTTGCTTTCTCTAGTTCAGTATCCCTAAAATCTTTAAATTCTTGTGATACCGTATTTACTTTGGTTTTTACGTTGTCTACAACCTGATTTTTTAATCCACTTAGACTTTGTTTTCCATTATTGAAATTATCTTTAATGGAATGAAAACCATCTTTTACATTATCTGCAAGGCCTAATGCTTTGTCAGATATTTTCTCTCTTGTTTTTTTTCCACTGCTAGGGGCAAATAATATTCCTATAACAGCACCTACCGCTAATCCCGCTAATAATCCTATTACTGCTCCAGATTTGTCAGTTGGTACACTTGGGAAATTGGACAAGCGGTTAGATATTAATTTTTTATAATTCATAATAGATGTTTTTACTTACTAGGTAACACATTCCGTACCAGAGTGTTTTAATAAATTGAAATTTTATCATTTTGTGTAGCCTTTGATTGTAAAACGTGTAGCAGATTAAAAAAGAGAAAGAAGAAAACCGGTATATTTAATTAAATATGAGAAGATTCAGTTTTGCTTTGATTTTATTAGGTGTCCTCAGTGTTGGTAAGATCAGGTCTCAGTCCATTAATCCTGATAGTACACAACAGGCCTTTACAAAATTGGCTAAGGTGAAAAAAATGCTTCTTGTGGTGCATAGGAATTTGCCTGATTCAGTGTCTGTAATTAGCAGTATGCTTAAACTGGGCGCTTGGAAAGAAGCGGATAGTCTTATTGAATTGTCAAAATATAATAGTTTAGATTATCAGTTGCTTAAAGTTGATTATCTAATCTTAAACAATAAATATAGAGAAGCAGAAATTATAGTTACTACAGTATTAAAGCAAGAACGTAAAAATGAGAAAGCATTTCTGTTAAAAGGCCTTTTAGAGATACAGGCATGGCGCCTACAGAAAGCAGAAAACACAGCCAGACAAGTGCTTCAAAACAATCCGAAAAGTGAAGAAGCTGCACTTTTATTAGGTAGGGTTAAATTGCTTCAAAAGGACTATAAAAGTGCGTTACAAATCGCAGAAGAGGTGCAGCAGCAAAATCCTGATAATGCTAAAGCTTATCTGCTGGAAGCTGATGTTTACTTTTGGGATCAGCATCCTGAAAAGGCCGAACAACCACTAATTAAATCTCTGGAATTGGATCCTTTTAATGCAGATGCAAGATTCAGTTATGGCTATGCAATCTGGAGAAGGGTAGATGCTACACAGCTTAATGCAATGGCAGCCCAATGGGAGCTGGCATTGGCGCTTAATCCGCTCCATTACCAAACCCACTGGCATTGGGGAAATGGACATACTAATTTAACTTATGCAGATTATGCTGAAGCTAATGATGATGAGGTTAGGAAAGCACTTGCTAAGGCTGATCAGCTAATAAAAAACAATGATGTATATGGAGCTATAGAGGTAACCAGAACGGTAGAGAAGCAATATAACAACTCCGTTCTGCCTTTGATGCATAGGGCATCCATTTACTACAGTGCATTTGATCTTGATAGAAAAATGCGCCTCGATTCAGCAGAAAATCTCTTTAAGGCAATTTTACTTAGAAAAAATCATTACGGACCAGCTCACAATGGTTTGTCTGCTGTTATTAAATCGAAGCGGATTTCATATCTGGATGTATACGAGTCCATTAATAAGACCTTAGCTAATACCAAAATCACGGATATCAGGAATTTCACTAAGGTGTTTCCTGATGTAAATTATTATCCGGGTGAAACGGCGAAAGCTATGGTTTGGAATCAGTTGTATTCTTCTGTGGTGTATTTTCCGTTTCTATCTAAACAAGGCAATACTTTTAAGGTACCTCCACTGCATCAGGACTTGGCAATAACCATGAATGCACCAGCCTTTAGATACATGACGACCTTTGATAATCGGCAGTGGATGGACATAAGAGGGGTTGGGAGTGGAGCGGCAGGAATAGAGTATGTAGAGCGTGGCGCATTTATGGAGCGAAATGTTGTATTGCATGAGTATGTTCATCTTTTTCATGGTGCGGTGCTTACGGACGCTGAAAATAGAAAGATCAGGGCGCTATATTATAATGCTATGAAAGAAAAGCGTACGCTCGACTATTATTCTCAAAACAATGAAAGCGAGTATTTTGCACAAACTTATCCTGCATATTTTGAGCCTGTAAAGGTGCATCCGCTAGATTTTAAATCAATGAATACCACTGTTGATTTAAAATCTAAGGATCCTGATATGTACAATTTTCTGGATCAATTGATCGCCAAGGAAAAGGCCTATTTAAGTGGTGATAAGAAAGCTATGGCTAGCAATTGGGCTGAGGTTTATGTTAATTTGGCTAGCCGTTCCGGTAATTCAAAAATAGCGATAGCATATCTGGATACGGCCTTAACTTACGATGCTAAATACTTGCCTGCTTTTTTAAGCATTGCCAATCTGAAAATATATAATAAGGATTTTAATGGAGCAGAGCAGTGGCTGGCAAAGGCAAAAAACATCGATGCCGGTTATGCTCCTATCTATGTAGTTTATGCAGATTTTGTGGCCGCTAAATATACTGCCAGACAGATTAGTCAAGCAGAATCCGTTAAACAACAAGCAGTTTATCTGCAACAATCCATTAAGCTGGAAGATGATTATCAGGAACTGGCAAAGAACAATTTGCTGCTTCGTGAAATGTATAGAAGAAATGCGAGGCTAAAGGAAGCTATTGAAGCTGCTGATCTATATGTTAAAACAGGAGCCACGGTATCAACCTATTTAAGGGATAGAAAAGATGAGGCTATTGCATTTTCAGCATCCTTAAAGGCATCTTTGGGAGATACGCTGCAGGTTTCCATTTTAAAAAAGCTGGTAGATCAAAAGCCTCAGAACTTTGAGCTCAGAACAATGTATGCAGATGCGCTGGCAGATAACAAAAAGTACGGTGAGGCCATAACTACGATAAAAGAAGCCCAAAGAATTTTAAGAGCCTCTGGTAACGACAGGCCGGATTACAACCTAAGGATTGCTGAGTTTTTTAATGAATTGAAGAATAGGGATAGCGTTAAAATATATTTGGACCCATTTATATCCGGCAGGTCATCTGTTAAAGGGCTAAATCAATTAAGGTATATAAGGCTGCTAGCCGAAACAGGTTATAGGACCAGGGCTTCGGAGTTACTAAAAGGAGCAGATACTACGGGAGACAATATTTATACTTCTGATTATTTATACACCTCGGCAAAGTTGCTGCAAGTCAATCAGAAAAAAATAGAAAGCGAGATTTTATATGAAAAAGCCATTCTGGTAAATCCTTATCACTTTGCTGCTTACCAAGAGTTGATTGGTTATGCGAAAGCTAAAAAACAAACCAAGAGGGTCAATGAGTTAGAGTTGGAGATGGAAAGAAACAACTTAAAATAAGCCAAAACTTTTTTTACTAAAAACAGACTAATTAAGTCATTTTATTATCTACTTTTGTATTGTGTACTTTTTACACTAAGTATCTTTAGATTATGAAGAAAAGTTTGCTTGCTTTAACCCTTGGAGGCCTTGGAATCGGGATCACAGAATTTGTGATGATGGGCCTTTTGCCAGACATTGCCAAAGATTTAAATATTACCATACCTCAGGCCGGGCATCTTATTTCTGCTTATGCTTTAGGAGTTGTAATTGGCGCACCATTATTAGTTGTAATTGCGGGTAGCTATCCTCCCAAAAAGATTCTGATGGTTTTGATGCTAATGTTTACAGGCTTTAATGCTTTTTCGGCATTTGCACCTGATTATAATACGATGTTTGCTGCTCGTTTACTGGCAGGTTTACCTCACGGAGCTTTCTTTGGTGTAGGTTCTGTAGTTGCAAGTCGCTTGGCAGAAAAGGGTAAAGAAGCCCAGTCTGTTTCATTGATGTTTGCCGGGTTAACTATAGCAAACGTAATTGGAGTGCCGCTGGGGACTTATATTGGTCACAATTACTCGTGGAGATATACTTTTGTAATCATCGTTATTGTGGGTATAGTTACTTTGTTAAGCTTAAAATCATGGATGCCGGCACTTCCTGCTACTAAAAATCGTGATTTAGGTAAAGAGCTTAACTTCTTTAAACTTCCAGAATCATGGTTAATCATATTAATGATCGCAATCGGTACAGGCGGGTTATTTTCATGGTATAGCTATATTGCTCCATTACTTACCGAAGTTTCAGGATTTGCCGCAAATTCAATTACATATATTCTGGTTGTAGCGGGATTAGGGATGCTTGTAGGTAACTTTATTGGAGGGAAACTGGCCGATAAAATATCGCCTGCAAAGGCAACTCTTACTTTATTGATAGCAATGTCTATTAGTCTTTTGATTGTGCATTACGTGTCAGGAAATCAGGTTATGGCTATAATAATGACGTTTGTAACCGGAGCAATCGCCTTTGCTGCTGCATCACCAATTCAGATGTTGATGATTAATACCGCTAAAGGTTCAGAAATGCTTGCTGCTTCAGTTAGTCAGGCCAGCTTTAACATCGGTAATGCACTTGGTGCGTTTTTAGGTGGTTTACCACTGGCTGCGGGTTTTGATTATACTTCTCCGGTTTCGGTGGGCTCAATAATGGCACTAACCGGTGCTGCGTTTGCATGGATGCTTATTGCAAGAACCAAAAGAGTTACTAAACTGAACTACGCATAAAAGTTCTAAATTAGTGCCGTGAAAGACACTATTCCGGTTCATAAACTCCATGATCGTTCTTCAACGGGCATGGAGATGATTTATTTTGAGAATGTTAAAGAACGCGCATCGCTTTTAGGTGCGCACAGAGACGATCATTACATTTTTATATTTCAGGAAAAAGGGGAAAGCAGGTTTATGCTTGACTTTAAAACCCTTTTTGTAGATGGCTGCGCAATAGTATATGTATTACCGGGTCAGGTGCATCATAACATAGGTAACAAGAATGCTTCTGGCTGGTTTCTGGCTATTGATACCTTATTGGTTAATGAAGATTACAGGACTGTTTTTGAGCAGTACATCATAATTAATGAGCCTTTAGCTCTTGATGATGATGATGCAGGAAAATTTAAGCAGTGTGTACAATTGGTGTATGATAGATTTTTACGTATTGGGGAGCCGCTAAGCCGGTCTATTGCCCATTCTTTAGCTCAATCCTATATAGGAATGATTGCTGAAATGTACCTTTCACAAACTCAGTTTGGCCAAAAACAAAATACAAGGCCTATTCAAATTAATAGTCAGTTTAGGAGCCTGCTGCTGACAAGTTTTAAAACAATTAAAAGCCCGGCTGAGTACGCCGAAAAGCTAAATATCTCGCTTACTTATTTAAATGAAGTAGTTAAGCGGCTTACGGGTTTTCCGGTGAGTTATTGGATTCATAATGAGATTATGCTTGAAGCAAAGAGATTGCTGTATTATACTGATTTAACGGTTAAGGAAATTTCTTTTGAATTGGGTTACTCAGATCACACTTACTTCTCGAGATTGTTTACTAAGTTTGTCGGAAAGTCTGCCGGTGCTTTTAGGTCTAGATACCGCAAATAGTCCAATAATTACCTTATATTCTTCATTGTCTCGTATCAGTTTTTGGTGTTGTTTTGCAATACATAAAACGGAAAATTATGAACATCATAAAAAAGAAGGCACTTGTACTATTCGAAAAGCAATTTGGTAAGATGGGACATGTCCTTGATGTGCGTGCATGGAATCCTTCAACGTTTTACGAAATAGATCTTCACTTACCTGGGGTTGATATGAGCAAGTGGCAAAGTGTACAGCATATGAAATGTAAAGTAGCCAATGGTGTTTACAGAGACTATACACCCGCGCATTGGGATGCAGAAACGCAAACCTGTACGCTTTATGTTGACGCAGCACACGATGGCGATGGAAGCAAATGGGCTGCTTGCTTAAAGCCAAAAGACGATATTACTTACCTTGGAATTTCGAGTACTTTCACAAAGCCTGTTGCATCTGCATCATTAACCTGTCTTGGAGATAGTTCTGCAATAGGGCATTTTTTGGCCCTAGAGCAATTGGTAGGTAAGGGGAATGTTTCTGGAGCGGTGGTTATTAAGGAAGAAGCGCACAGGAAAGCATTTATGTCTTATTTTGATTCGACGCTAGAAGCAATACCTCAAAAGATGCATAGTAATATTGATAACCTGCAGGAGTGGTTACGGGAACAGAGCCTTGATAATGGAGCTGTTTATTTAGCAGGGAATGTACCTATGGTTGTAGAACTCAGAAAAATAATTAAAGCCCTTCCTGGTTTTAATGGACGTGTTAAAGTGCAGGGTTTTTGGTGGTAAAGTTCTATCTTTGCCACCAGTAAGAAAAAGGAATGATGGGTAGTACACCACTGGAAAGAATCCAAAGCGAAATAGCGCCATTAAGGCAGCAGATAATTAATCATAAAGTTTATTCAGTTATCAATGATCTTGAAGATTTAAGGATCTTTATGCAGTATCATGTTTATGCTGTTTGGGATTTTATGTCGCTGTTAAAGTCGCTTCAGATTAATCTTACCTGTACAACTATTCCATGGTTTCCTGTTGGATCAGCAAATAACAGATATTTGATTAATGAAATTGTTGCCGGTGAAGAGTCCGATATTGACAGTAAAGGCGAGAGGAAAAGTCATTTTGAGATGTACCTTGAAGCAATGAATCAATGTGGAGCTGATACTACTCAGATTGATCAGTTTGTAAATGCTTTGAAAACAACAGGTGATCTGAATAGGGCTTACGAATTATCTGCAACGCCAGAAGAAGCTCAAAGCTTCGTTGATTTTACTTTTAAAATCATCAATAGCAATCAGCCGCATTTACAGGCCAGTACGTTTACGTTCGGCAGGGAAGACTTGATTCCAAATATGTTCTTAACCATAGTAAACGACCTGAATAAGAAATTCCCTGATCAGATTTCTTTATTTAAATATTATCTTGACAGGCATATAGAAGTTGATGGAGATCATCACAGTCACCTTGCTCTTGAAATGACTTCAGACCTTTGCGGTAATAGCGAAGAGTACTGGAATGCAGCAGAGCAGGGAACTATTGAATCGCTTAAAAAACGTATTGAATTGTGGGATGGTGCTTACAATAAAATATTACTACTTCATCAGGTCGAAGAACTTCTGTAAGTCCTTTTCATTGCTGGAGTAAAACTTTAGATTTTTGGCAGTATCGTAAAGGTATAGTGATGGGTATTGTTTTGGGTGGAACAAGGGAATGAATACGCGATCTTTGTCCTGTAAAATTGTAACATTCTTTAAAGCCTGCAAGGGTTTACCGAACTTAGTAAAGAAATAATCTATAGAGCGTTGCTCGTCCTGGGTAATCATATAAATATTAACTCCAGATAGTTCTTTTGTCCTTTTAGACATGTTTGCTGCTGTTCTTTGGCAGTGCTCGCAAGTGGCATCAAAGAACATTAGCAAAGCTTTTTTCCCTTTAGGAATCTGATTTGTTGAATAAGCATTTCCATCAGTTTTATAGAAAACTGCTGCCGGCAATGCACTGCCTGGTGTAAGTGTTTGCGAAAAAGCAATGGTTGAAAATGCACAAAGGATTAAAGAGAATAATATTTTTTTCATACGGTGTTCTTGATAAAGAAAGTGCTAATATCATATTCTTTATAATAATTAACGTCATTTAAAACCTAATTTTTACATTAAAGTACCAGAATGTGGTATGCGTTTTCGGTGGCAGCTGCTTGTAAATACAAGGCTTGTGCAACATTAAGATGATAAAAGATTAGCCCTGTTTGTATATAAAAACTTTTCTCTAAGTTTGTTTATATACAAATGAGATCGGAATGACAGTTGAAAATTTAGAGCCTGCAGCGCTTTGGAATAATTTTATCAGTTTAAATGCAATACCTCGTGCTTCAAAGAAAGAAGCGCGCATAATACAGTTTATGGTCGATTTCGGTAAAAGTCTTGGATTGCAAACCATTCAGGATCATACCGGAAATGTGGTGATTAAGAAAGCGGCAACAGCGGGTTTGGAAAACAGGCAGACTGTAATTCTGCAATCGCACCTGGATATGGTTCATCAAAAGAATGGCGATACTGTTTTTAATTTTGATACTCAGGGCATAGAAATGTATGTAGATGAGGATTGGGTAAAAGCAAAGGGCACTACTTTAGGTGCCGATAATGGCATTGGGGTAGCCACTATTATGAGTATTCTTGCGGCCTCAGATATTGCTCATCCTGCTATAGAAGCTTTGTTTACAATAGACGAAGAAACAGGTATGACTGGAGCAAAGGAGCTGGACCCAGCTAACTTATCAGGCTCTATTCTGCTCAATCTTGATACTGAGGAAGATGACGAATTGACTATCGGCTGTGCCGGAGGAATAGACACAAATACAATATATAGCTATAGACAAAAACAGCTGTCTGGCAATAAAATAGCATACCAAATCTCTATAAAAGGTTTACTTGGAGGACACTCCGGAATGGATATCCACAAAGGCAGGGCTAATGCAAATAAATTGATGAACCGATTGCTTTATGAGGCTAATAAAGAGATAGGTGTTCAATTGAATTCTGTAGATGGTGGAAGCTTAAGAAATGCCATCCCTAGAGAATCAAAAGCTGTAGTGGCTATAGACACTGATCATAAAGAAAAATTTAGCTCATTTATAAAAAGCTTTGCGTCAATTATTGAAGCCGAATATCATGCTATTGAACCTTCATTAACCATTTCTGCAGCTGAAGCGGAACTACCTGGTTTTGTAATGGATGGTGTTGATTTTATGAAGATTGTTAACGCAATTTATGCACTCCCTAATGGGGTTTTTAGAATGAGCCCGGATATTGCAGACCTTGTAGAGGCATCTTCTAATTTGGCAAGAGTTATTATTGGAAATGGAGAGTTCGTTACTCAGTCGTTACAACGTAGTAGCGTAGAAAGTACCAAAAGAGATGTGGCCTTAGCAGTTGGCGCATCACTTGAGATTATTGGCTGTGATGTTTCTCGTAGTGGAGATTACCCTGGCTGGAAACCTAATGCTGAATCGGCTATATTAGCGCTGATGGCAGATTTGTATCGCGCAAGTTTTAAGTCGGAGCCGAATATTAATGCCTGTCATGCGGGTTTAGAATGTGGTATTCTGGGGGCTCATCTTCCGGGTATGGATATGATATCATTTGGGCCTACAATCCATGGTGCGCACGCTCCGGATGAAAAAGTACAGATCTCTTCAGTACAGAAATTCTGGGGATTTTTACTAAATGTCCTTCAACAAATCCCTCTTAAAAACAACTAATTACCAGCGCGTTTTGTCCTTATTATGAAAGTTTACATATATATACTCTTAGCACTTATCATTTTTTCTTTATACCAATGTCAGAGTTACAAGAAAGCTACTACCAATACATCTGCCCCAAGTAAGCCTATAGATTTTAATCTGGCTCCTGTGGTTCCGCCAGATGAAGCCATTGGGAAAATGAAGGTAGAAGACGGCTTTGAAGTGAAGCTTATTGCTGCAGAGCCGATGGTAACAACACCGGTTGCAATGTCGTTTGATCATAAAGGACGTATGTGGGTGGTAGAAATGAATGGCTATATGCCAGATACGCTTGGAACCGGTGAGGATAAGCCAACAGGGAAAATCATTATTCTGGAAGATAAAAATAAGGATGGCATAGCTGATGAACGTAAACTGGTGATTGATTCTTTGGTATTACCAAGAGCTATCTGTTTAATTGAAGATGGTATTTTGGTTGCAGAACCACCAAACTTGTGGTACTATGAGCTTAAAAACGATAAACCTGTAAAAAGAACGCTTGTAGACGATAAATATGCAGGTGAGGGAAATGTAGAGCATCAGCCAAATGGCTTATTAAGAGCGTTGGATAACTGGATTTACAATGCAAAATCAAGCAAAAGATACAGAAAACAAGGTGATAAGTGGTTAATTGAAAACACTCATTTTAGAGGGCAATGGGGGCTTAGTCAGGATAAATACGGAAGGTTGTACTACAATGATAATTCATCAAATGTAATAAGCGATTATTTTAGCCCGGGTTTTGGCGCTGCCAATAAAAATCAGAGGGGAGTGGATGGGTTTTCGGAAAGAACAGTACCAAATAATAGGGTATACCCAATTAGGCCGACGCCAGGTGTAAACAGAGGTTATTCGGCTGGTATTTTAGATGACAGTTTAAAATTAGTGAACTTTACAGCAGCTTGTAGTCCTTTAATATACCGTGGTGATTTGTTTGGCAGTGCTTTTGATTTTAATGCATTTGTAGCTGAGCCTTCTGCAAACTTAATTAAGCGAAATATTTTAACTGAAAACGGGTATGTTGTAAAAGGGGAGCAAGCGTATAAAGGCAAGGAGTTTTTGGCTAGTGTAGATGAAAGGTTCAGACCGGTTAGTTTGTATAATGGGCCTGATGGTGCTCTGTATATTGTTGATATGTACCGAGGTATTATACAACATAAAACTTATGTAACGCCTTATTTGTCTGGACAAATTAAAGCTAGAAACCTAACATTGCCATTGGCTTGCGGTAGAATCTATAAAGTTGTTCCTAAAGGAAAAAAAACGGTTTTTACAGATATTCCTAACGATTATGAAAAGTTGGTGGGGCTTTTGGGTAGTTCAAATGGTTTTGTACGAGATATGGCTCAGCAAACGCTGATAGATGGAAAATATAAACAAGCAATTCCTCTTTTAAAATCTGTTTTAAAGCAAACAAGTAATCCATTGCAGGTAATTCATGCTTTATGGACGCTGGAAGGGCTTAGTGCCTTAGAAACCAATGAAGTGTTAGCGCTATTAAAAAATACCGAATGGCCAATACGCATGCAGACATTTGCGGTGCTTCCGTCTGTAATTAACCAGAGTTCTTACAAATATTACATTAATGCACTAAATGAGATTGTTGCAAATAACGATGAGCTTGCAGCCCCTTATGTGGCATTTTTAGCCAGATACATTAAGCCATTTAATGAAAGCGCGGCAGATGAGCTATTGGTAAATCTGGTTAAAAAATATCCAAATAGTAATTTTGTATCTGATGCTGTGATCAGCAATTTGGCTTATCGCGAGGAAAGCTTTAAAGAAACAATAGCCAAGTTCGAACCAGATACCAACCTCAAAATAAACAAGCATTTACAAAGTGTAATTACAGCATATAATAATGCTCAAAAGAATCGTGATCCGAAAGTTCTTGCTAAACAATATCCTAAAGGATCTGCACTTTTCTTATCAACTTGTCAGACTTGCCACTCAGCGGATGGAAATGGGATAGCTTCATTAGCCCCTCCTTTAAATAAATCGCAATGGGTAAATGGCGACAAAAATACCCTATTATCAATTGTTTTATTTGGATTAACAGGGCCGGTAAATGTTAATGGACATGTTTATCAGGCACCCGAAATTGCTGGTGACATGCCTGGGATAGGTCATAGTGAAGAGATTTCTGATGAGGATATTGCTCAACTATTAAGTTTTATTAGAAGTTCATGGCAAAACAATGCGGGGAAAGTTGATGTTAAAGATGTAGTAAGTGTTCGTCAGAAATTTAAAAGCAGACAAAAAGCATTTACTGTTGAAGAATTAGAATCAAAGAAATAAAACTTGAAGTTATGAAAGTAATAATTGGATCAGATCATGCTGGGTTTACTTATAAAACCTTAGTGATAAAAATGTTGCTTGATGAGGGGTATGAGGTAGTTGATAAAGGTACGCATACTCATGCGCCAAGTGACTATCCCGATCATGCAGCTCAGGTAGCCCGTGCATTACTTAATAACGAAGGTGATAGGGGGATTTTGGTTTGTGGCAGCTCAGTAGGGGTCAGTATTGCTGCAAATAAATTTAAGGGTATTAGGGCAGGAGTTTGTCATGATACCTACTCGGCGCATCAATCTGTAGAACATGATGATGTGAATGTTTTGTGTATCGGAGAGCGTGTTATAGGCATTGAATTGGCCAAGGATATTGTGAGGGCATTTCTCAAGGCTACTTTTTCTAACGAGGAACGACATGTTAAACGATTAGAAAAAATAGCCGCCATTGAGAGGGAGGAGATGTAGGGTGTTATTGTACTGAGGTAATTTGTCCGCTAAAAGGACGGTCTGTTCCAGTTGGTGTAAGCATACCTCTAGCGATGATGGTGTAAATTTTACCTTTCTTAATGTCAATGTCTTTCATTTCTGCTTTAAGAGCGCCTGTAGCTTTATCTTTAATCTCGAAAGTATAGACCTTGGCCGGAATTTCAATAAAATCACTAGCAGCTTTAAAAGCTTTGTTGGTAGCTATAACAACGTCATCTTTGGTCGCAATATTAAGCGCAGGTGCATCTGGTGATAGATTAATAAACCTTATACCTGCTTTTTCCTCTGCAGGGGTTTTAATTTCATCATCTATAAGCAGGTAGTCAAGATTTGTTCCTTTTTCAACGACGAACAAAGAGTAGACTTTACCGTTTTCAAGTGTTATGTTCTCTGAAAGCAAGCTTTCAGTACTGCTTTCTGTGGTAAGCTTAGCAGCAAATATTCCTGGGTTTAGGCGTAGATATGGTATTCCACCTCCAAAAGGAAGCGCTCCGTTATGTACTTTAGTGTTATTTAAATAGAAATTATAAGTGGCTAATGTTGGTGAGGCATTAGTAACGCTCAATAAAGATATACGGGCTTCAGGAGCAGGATCATCACTTTTGCAAGATTGCATGAATAAAGTTATAAGCAGTATTACAATAGCAATAATGCAAATAATAAATGAATTTGAATAGGAGCTTTTAGTAAAGGATTTAGTTGCCATAGGATTTGGTTTATAATTAGTAATTGAGTGTTCGTTTTTGAGTAAAAAACAAGGCCGGCTCATTAAGAGCCGACCCCGAATCTAAATTAACGCTCTCAACAACTAAACGAGGTTGGTTGGTAAATCGCTACAGCAGTATTAAGAAAAAGTTATAATTATTCTTCTTTGAGTAACATACCGGCCAATGGCTCATCCCGGCTGTAAATATCTTTGCGGAAATTTAAGCGATTATTACGGTCTGTAAAAGCAGTGAAATAAGCTATGTATACAGGTACTTTCTTTTTAAGTGTAACGTATTGTTCTTTACCGGCATTCATGGCCGTTTTTATTTTAGCAGCATCCCAGCCTTTATTATCTTTGAGCAGAAATTCTGCAAGCTTTGTCGGGTTCTCTACCCTTATGCATCCATGACTGAATGCTCTTGAGGATTCGCCAAATAGCGATTTGGCAGGAGTGTCGTGCAGGTAAATGTCGTAGCTATTAGGGAATAAAAACTTTACAAGGCCTAAAGAATTTTTAGGACCTGGTTTTTGTCGTACTACTGGCAAACCACCGCTATACCCCGTTATTTCCATTTGGTGTGTACTAATGTAGTTTTTACTGCGTCGCATAGCAGGCAAGATCTCGTTACGGACAATACTGGTTGGGACATTCCAGTAAGGGCTAAATACCGCATATTTCATGTCTCCCGAAAAGATAACAGTTTTATGTAGAGATTGACCGACCACAACATTTCCACTCCACAACAAGCTGTCCGAATGGTAAACATGTAGTTTAAATTCCGGTATGTTCACGGCAAGATAGCTTGAGTCCACCTTTACCGGTAACCATCTGCTACGTTCCATATTTACTAAAAGCTGTCTGATTCGTTTTTTTAATGAGGTATTTAGCTCGGTTAATGTGCCAGGTCCAATTGAGCCGTCCGGGCTCATCCCATTTCTTTCCTGAAATTGTTTTACAGCTTCCAAAAGCTCATTATCATAATGTGTATTGGTGGTATCTCCTTTGAAATCCTCCAGCTTAAATAGCTTGGTCTTGATTTTTGCGATTACATCAGAGGAATCTCCCGGTTTGTATGATTTCCGGTCAGCTACAATAGGTTCCCAGCTATCCTTTTGTTCAAGGTTTCTATATTTAATCAGGAAGTTCTTTAATAGATCGTATTGTCTGTAAACAGGAGCAACCGTTGTGCCTGCGAATTTAGCAGGGGCTTTAATCATGCTGTCCAGGTACGCATCGTAAGCAATTTTCTTACGTGGCAGGAACCACTCGGCAGATTTGCTGATTGAGGCATCCATGCCTTCCCATGCTAATTTAGCGAAAACAAAATACTGGGCAGTAAGCATCAGTTCCAGATTAATATCTGGTTTTTTAGTTTGTTTGGCATAAATCATCGAGTCCAGCGTAGCACGATAGGGTACATCCTTATTTATTCCTTCATCTTTTAGGTTTTTAACCCTATCGGTAAGGTTACCCGCTTGCTCTATTAATCCATTTTTGTTGTACCATGCAAAGGCAAAATGCCTGTTGTTGTAAAACTTACGGATGGAAGGAGCATACTCCTCCAATTGCGGATGTGCTGTAATGAATGATTCTATTTGGAGTGTATCGAAGAAAAGTTCTTGTTCGGAGTTAAAGTTTCCGGGGATCGTTTTATTCCACTCTTTTATGGAACGTCTTTTTAATGAGTCTTTTGTGATTTTAGGAGCCTTTTTTTCTGATTGGTTGCAGCTACTTAAGTATACCAAGCCCAAAAGCAAAAAAGATACAATAGGGAGGGGGCGTAATAGGTTCATGCTTTAATTTTATTTAATAAATATCATGATTCCAAATCGATTTGAAAAGTAAGGGATGACTTAAAATGATAATGTTAACATTAATTGTTTTTCTCTTTTGTAAAATATTGAATTACAGTAGTATTTTGTTTGGTGCTTGTTGGTAATTATGTTAAAAACCTGTTGATAAGGCTTGTTTTGGTTGTTAATAAGTTGTTGGTGGGATGTTGGGTTTATGTTAATAAAAAATATCACATTTTACTTGTTTTCAATGATTTAAGTGTGTAAATTAGATCTATCAATTACGAAGTACTTTGACAGTCTGAAGAAGTTCCAAAAAGAATACTTAGCTCAAGGGCAAAAAGATTCTGGAAATTTCGAAGATCAGTAAAGAAAAACTCGAAGTTCAAAGGAGACAGAGAACACGAGATTTAAGATTACCGGAGCCCAGTGCAAAGGTATGTGGACTGCATCAAGACAGACGTATCTCAGTTGAAGAAGCCCACGGGATGATTCACAAAGAGATAACTTAGACGGGGTTCGAAGTTTGTGAAAACTAAGAATACTACGAAATGGTAAAGTAAAAGAAAAGTTGATGTCTTTTTATGGCTATGGCGATAAAAAGGTGGAAACGGAGAACTCAAATCGAAAGAAGCGAGTCTCCGTTTTCTTATTTATAGGCATTTGGTTTTTGGTTGCATACTATATAGTATATATATGTATTATATATAGAAAAAATGCAAAAGATAGGGATGAGGGAGCGTAAGCGATTTCAGCATCCTTTACTGGCCTCCAATGAAACCCTTCAGGAGTGTGTACTGTATGAGATCCTAAATAATCGGTAAAGAATAAGTAGCAGTTGTTTTAAAGGAGCCTTAACTTATAGGAATGAAGCAGCGCGGTATAAATTGAGCGGGTGTATTTCCTTTGGGATCAGATTTGGCTGCATGCTCATAAAAAGTAGGTTAGCGTTAAACTGAGTGAATGCGTTTTAAGCGTTGGTTTTGATAACCGGAATCCAATTTCATGACAAAGAACTCCGTTGAAGGGAAGCGGGTGATTAATTTTCTGGCTGCATACTAGCGAGTTAGGAGATTTAATGAAATAATAATGGAAATGGGTTTGGTAGTTGGCCAGATTTTCCTACTTTTGCATCCCGCTTCACAGGAAGAGAAATAGAGAATAGGATTAGTGAAATGGAGTATTTGAAAGGTTGTAAAGGAGTTTTGTCTCTTGGAGTTTGAAGAATGAGAGTTCTGAAAAGCGAAAAGAAAAAAAGAAAATAAAAGTCTTGACAAATAGAAAAAGA
>Ga0065714_10064837_pt1 | contig 17286 bp, 19 predicted proteins | sample MisRhiReplicate2_FD_59101 | JGI IMG/M metagenome (GOLD analysis project Ga0065714, IMG submission 59101) | Miscanthus rhizosphere microbial communities from Kellogg Biological Station, MSU, sample Rhizosphere Soil Replicate 2: eDNA_1 v2... | ecosystem: Host-associated > Plants > Roots >...
AAGTGGTTTCGAGCAAGCAGTTCAGCAAAGCCCTAGAGGTTCAAGTCGTGGTAATTACAGCGGACCAAGCCTAAACCCTAGGCGACCCAATATTGACAGCGCCCGTCAGGCTAGCAATAGCGAAAAGTTCGCCCAAGGGCGAACACCGCGCAGCCAGAAACCCAAGTCATCGAGAGATCAAGATGACCAGAGTTAATGCCTCGTGCCCCTGGCCTTCTGTCTATTTCAGATCCCAAGATTGGGAATACGAAAAAGCTTCTGCCACGCAAAATGGTAAGCAACCATGTGGGCTTCCAGCTAATTATTGGAAACCTGTTATGAGCCTGACATTTGACGATTACCTGACTGCGGACTGGACCGAGACTTGGGACAATCCTATAGATCTTCGATACCTATTTGATGCTCTCGCTCCCTGGCCAGGGTTGTGTTGGGTGCTGCGAGGAGACCCTCAGCATTTGCGTCCCCAGCTCAGTGGACTGCCTGCATTCGATTGGGAACAGGAAACGCCCATCGAGATCCGGCTGTTGGAAACACCGAACATTGATGTATTCACCTTTGATCTAGTGTTGGCTGAACTGAACAAACGCAATCGACTGGATGCCCGCCTTGAAGAGGTCCACCTGTGCTGGTACCAACGCCTGGTGGAAAAGCTCCCTGCAGCGAACGTCCCTTACGCGGGGAGGGCCTGAAATGAACTCGACTCAAATCCGATTCGTATGGCTGGCCACCTTGCTCTTGAGCATACCTCTGATAGCCGCCGTGCCGGTATGGCCGGGTTTTCTGACAGGCCAGCTGGTCTGGGGATCGCTGGCACTCCTCGCGACTGCAACTGCCATTTTCGTCCTGCGGAGCAGGCAGGAGAAGCGATTAGCGAAAGAGCTGTTCAGTGTCCTAATAGGACTAGGAATTGGCCTGATTGCATCGCAGTTCTTTAATCACATTTAGGATCTATCGACATGAGACGGGCCAGTAATCCACTTCGAGTTGTAGCCTTACTCTCCCCTGACAAGACAGCTCGCGAAGCCTTATTACTGGCTTTAGGCGAGACGATAGATGAGGCTCGACAAGCCGTTTTAAACTCAAGCTGGAGCCTCGCACTCGAGTCGGGCCTTCTTCAATTTGAACTGGCGCTGACTGTCAGTAGTCGGTTGGTTGACACTGACGTCGTTGAGAATTATGCGATCCGTGCCATAGCATTAATGACGAATCATGAGCCCGTTCGTGACTGTCTGCTGCACATCTTGGCAGAAACACAGGAGGTCGCTAGACAACAACTACTGGATAGTTGTTGGGGCGAATGCTTGTCATCCGATGTGTCTGTGCAACGAGCGAAATTCGCCTGTGAATTCGGCCTGTCAGCGGTGATGTGAAGAGCTTCACACACGGCACTGATGGCTTATTGACATGACCCAAAATTACAATACAGTAGGCTCTATGCAGCGTTGGTAGTGCACTAGAAGGAGTGCTCCACTGAACAAGCGAAGCGGTGCGCAGGCTGCTGGATGAGGGGGAGGCAGATCTACGGACTGCCTCCCCTCGCCTTTTGTGAATTGAAAAAGCTAGCGTCAATCTCGGGAAATTATCAGAAAAAATCGACGTAGAGCTTCTGGCACGGATGAGCCGGGCTGAGCATTCACTGCTCAGCAAATCTATGGAGAAAGTACAAATGCCTCTAAAGAACATGATGTGGGCAGGTTTAGTTTCATCCGTTGTCATGCTTAGCGGCTGCGGAAATAATTACAACGGTGCGTATCGAGCAATGGAGGGAATCATCGGCCCGCTGATCGTACTTTCGATAAATGATAGTGAAGCCATAGTCACAAGAATCGACCCTTTCCGAAAACTTGTCCTGAGTGAAGACACGCTAAGCGCTAAAGAAAAAGACGGAAAACTTCTTATAACCAATATTAAAGGCAAAACATTGGTTTTTGCTCGTGCCTTGGATGAAAAAAGTCTGGAATGCCTTAACTGTGGACTGGGCAGCGGCTTTCCCAGCACTTGGCAGTTTTTCCCCACGCCAAAATAGCGCTCCCAACTGACATTCAATAAAATATGCGTTAAAGGAGACTTACGTTGAAATTAGTGAATTTCGCATCAATTGCTTTTTTTGTTACATCCACTGTGAATGCGAGCGAAGCAACCTTCGATGCGGATGGCGCCTACAAATATCGATCCTATACCCCCCCGATGGACATGACTTTGCTGATCAAAGGAAACGGTGCCCATCTGATTGAAAGTTCCCCAACCGGCACCCGAGAGACTGATTTTGTGATCGAGTATCCTGAGGGGAAAAAATATCTCTATTTGAATGATGCGCAGGGACAGCACTTCGCAAGTTTTACCGAAGCAAAAAGCATGTATCACGCCGTGTTCGGTTCAGGATGGGGGAAAACGCCAAATGTGGTCGGCGAAGGACTGTGGACGAAAGGGGTAGTAGTCGGCCAGACGGAGGACTGTTGCGGAGAGAATGGTCCGAAGGCCGGGGTATACGAAGCGACTGGATACAACCTTGACCGATTCGAATTGAAAATTGGGAAAGAAGGGAATGGTTCAATGATTTGGTCGAACACCGATCGTGGAAAGCTCGTCTTTTTCGAAGGACACCGAAAGGGGTCCGCATTAATTTGGACCGAGGTATATACCGAGAATAATGTCAGAAAGTATGGTCAGACGTTGGCGTTCGACGGAACTGATCCGAAAAAATTGACCTGCACTGACTGCACCGTCCAAGGTCGAAAACTTCCGCAAACATGGGTATATCAGCAGTCTTTTGGAAACTGATGACATTTTGACGAACTCATAGAACTAAAGCTGTTTAATGCTTGATCAGCCTACCACTAACGGCACCAACCGCCCCCTCCTAAGGGGAAGGTTGGCAGTTCGAACCTGCCCTGGGACACCATATAATTCGTGCCTCTCAACACTTTTTCCTGATAGATCGGTTTGGCCGTGACAGCAGGGTGGCAGCAGCAGGCAAAAGAAAGCCCTGCCGGGTGATGCTCAGGCGGGGCTTTTTATTCCAAACACTTTCGGGGCGATGATTACTCATCTAACAGTGTGATGGGTGTGGGCCTGCAACGAACCCTGGCCCCCGCTGCGGATCAACTCGCCTCCTCAATCCACGTTTTTGGGTCGATTGATAGGGGCGTTGCAGCAGATGATCGGTCTGGCTGAGGTCGAACACTGAAGCGTCCAGTGGACACAGCGGCGCGCCGCTAGGCAATTGCACAGACTGACCACCTATTTGCATTTGTCTGACCATCACGCTTCGTGGCTGTGACCGGCAGAGATCAGCCAGAAGCGGTCAGTCGCAGGCTCAAGTGGGGGCTGCAGGATATGGAGAAGGAATTTTTTTCAAAACTATATAATGTGGATAACTATACAGCGATGGCATCATGTGCTGTCTAGCCGTAGCCTCAAGCTGGCGCAGGGATAGAAATTTGGAATGGCTGACCGGACTACTAAGGAGATAAAGTGGCACTTACGTTTGATCGATGGGTAAAGCCAGAGCAGACCAGCTGGGCTCTTTGGCAGTTCAGCGAGTACGAGGCTCAACTGAACAACATGTACTGGTCTTCTGTAGCACTTGAACAGTTCGCTATGTATCACGTGAGAAAGTCGCCAGGAGAAAGCATTAAGAGCGTATTAAAAGCCTCAGGTCCAAACGCAGCCAGATTTGATGCGGATAGGAGCGTATTTCTAAAAAATGTAAAGGACATGGGCAACTGGAAACGAGCAAGCTTTATCATGGCCGCTACCGGGGCAATGGAAAACTACTTCCAAAGAGCAGTTCTAGTCGCATTGAAATCTGACCCAGCACTTTTGCACGGCAAATCTAAAGCCATTGACGGCGTCCAATGGTTAAAAATTGGTATTGAAGTTGATCATTCGGATATTCTGACAGCTATTACCAAGGGGTCATGGGGGACGAGATATTCAAAATTAAAATCGCTCTTTGGTGAGCTCCCAGACATTCGAGACAATGTAAATGATCTGGATAAAATTAGAGTATTTAGAAATGGTGTAGGCCATGCGTTTGGTAGGGAGCTAGATGCGAAGCCGCAACTGCTTAGGAGGGGGACAGACGAAATTACCGCACTAACAGAAGAGAAATTCAAAAAATGGTTAGGTCAAATCTCAGGGATAACTCGGGAATTTGATAGGCATCTTGTTCAACACCACATTGGCGATTTCGAGTCCCTCTTATATCTCCATGAATATATTAGCAAGACGGACCGATCGAAAACTTCTCTTCATCGATTTTCAAAGACATTCAAATCGAATATCGGCAAGGAACTAGGCCACTCGAAAGGCATTCAGTATTACGAAGATATGATCTCCTACTATGACTCCGTGGTTTGAGCAAACCCACTGACAAGCATAGAGCTGCTCCTATTTCAGCATCGGCATCATGATGCCAAAAAAAAATCAACGCTCATCCATTAAAACGCCCTCAGCCTTCCCCGAGAGCTGCCGTTCATGATCGGCAGCTCTCCGCCAAGTGCTCACCACTCTGATCGTCGTCTAGTCATCAGCATAACCGTTGACCTACCCTTTATCGTAAGGGGGAAACGGGGCCCTATCTTTCATGGGGCTCATTCAGTCAGCGATTCAGGCCCCCTTGGTGATGTGTTGTTAAGCTAAGTTTTGGCTTAACCATTCCCTCTGAGTGGAACGAACGCCTTGAGCGCTTTGCTAGCTGGTATACTCCATGCGACGGATTACTCCATCAATCATTTCTAGCTGATAGAGCTCACAATGAGCATACTGAGAAGATACTAGCTTCAAAATTTCATCTTTGGTGTTCGGGCTAATTTTTAAACCAAATGTAATTGATTTTAATTCATGGGGGTAGAATTTAAAATCCGTAAAGAGTGCATCTTTAACAGGATCTACCTTGTAAATGACTCGCCACTCTTTTTCGTATTCCCAGTCTTTTGTTTTTGTATGATAGATGGCCAGCCTGGTTTCTTTATTTTGTTTTGAACTAGGGCCATACAGGTAAAAGTCAACAGCACTGCCAATAATTGGAGCCTCATTGGTGTACCTTACTTTTTCGGCAGCACCGAATGGAGTCGAGAGAGCATCGATATGCTGAAATCCTAGCATACACCCTTTATAACCATCCCCATAGTGCGCCCACATTAAGGCATTAAATTCGTTTTCAGTCAGACAGTAGCAGCGAAGGGTACCATCGTTATTTTTTTCTGTACTTCTTCTAAAAATCCTTTCTAAGCTTTCTGTACCTTTCGGAACAACTGATTCGAGTTTTTTAAATGCCGCCTTTTGGGATGCACCTTGTAGTTTTAGTTTCTGTAAAAGCCCAATAATCTCTTGTGTCCACTGGGAATAAATAGATAGATTTGTGTTCACGCCTGAATACGCAATTTCAACGAGCTTTTTTGCGTAAATGGGTCTTGACTCATTGAAGTCTGGAGATAGTATCGGCATTCGTTGAAGCTCACCGACATCATTAAACTGGCAAGGACTTTGCCATCTTAAGCACCCAGTCTTTAATACTATTTGCGTAGTACTAGCGGTTGTATACTTATAAAGAATATCTGGAACTTCCATTTCCTCACCCTGATGACTAGCCGTAAGTAGGCGACATAAGTTACGTAATATTTCCGCGGCTTGTGTGTGATAGTGCCCCGTCCGTACATTATTACTTGTTTGACTTGAGTGTCCTGCTAGAAACGCGACATGCTGGAAGGAGGAGCAACGACATGATATATGAGTACTGGTCAAGCAGCAGCATGGCTATGTCCGCTTCTGGCCGTTAGCGGTCTGTTGCTAAGAACAGACCCTGATCGGTCCCAGCCCTCACTAGACAGAAGACATGCGCCCAGCGGCCTCCGCTCGTTCCATCAATTCAATATACTTACGTTCAGCTACCCCTTCAGTCCTCCCAAAAACTTCCAGATTTGGATCGAGCATCCGTAGATATTCACGGCATTTGCTCTCAGTGAATTTCGCCCCGTTCTCATAGACGTCCTTAGCAAAGGCGGAGGCATCTGCGTCACATTGCTCCAGAAACTCCTGATGGCTCCCTAGAAAATTAATGAGCATGGCTCGCAACTCTGGCTCAAGCCGATTGTTAACTTCTGCTTTGTGAATCAGCGATTTGTTGTTCTGGATCGATCTGGCCCAAGACGACCGGGTTTTTTCCGCTTTTGTAAGTACCTCTTGGCGCAAGCTGAAAAGGTCCTTCGCCCTAGACCGGTAGAATCCGATCACGTTGAGCAAGAAACTGAAGGCCGAAACCGCGAGAGCGATCCATGCCACGAGTGCCGTTGTACCCATGCTTCACCTCTACTCGACTGACGCCGCACTGATTCTAGCCAGATTACAACGGACTAATCATTTTGAACCCTAAGATTTCGTTTCGGGGAGTCTCCTTGCGAGTATGTTCAATAGCCCATTAGCAAGTGTCGGCAGCTCAGCACTGTCAATGTATCGTGCGGTAAAGCGAGCAGCACAGTCGCATCTGCTGCGTGAATTCATAACGTAACTTTGAGATTCTCGCCCGCTTGACGGTCAAATAATCGCACTCATATATTGTGTGTCAGTATTGGTACGCAAAATGTGGGTGTGAAGATGAAGGCTAATCAGCGTGGCAAATACAAACGCTTCGGCGACGAGCTAAAGCGACTACGCCAAGAACAAGGCATCTCCACCCACACTGAGCTGGCCAAGCTCCTTGGAGTCGCCCAACAGACCGTCACTCGATGGGAAGCTGGCGAATCACGCCCGCGTGCTGATCAGGTCGCGCTTTTGGCCAACGCTTTACGCGCCGATCCGCAGCGGCTTCTCGTCGTTGCGGGCCATGTAACTGAACAAGTTACAGTGTCGTTTGACCAGCCGCTCCCGCTGCCATCTCTCTCGCCTGAAGGATTTCAACGCATCTGCCGTTCACTCCTTGAGGCAATTTATCCGGGGGGTAAGGTGCACGCGGCCGGTAAAACTGGGCACGAACAGTTTGGGGTCGACATCGACGTCGAGCTCAAAAGCGGCGAGGTGCATTCATTTCAATGTAAGCGAGAAGCCCAGTTCGGAGCTGCAAAGGTGAAAGCCGCAGTTGAAGCGCACAAAACAGAGGCAGCACAGAAGTTCATCCTCCTTTCACGCGTCGCGAGCCCACTAGCGCGCCGCGAGGTGAAGAAACACCACGGCTGGGACATATGGGATCAGGACGATCTCTCGGAGAAACTGCGCGAACTGCCAGTAGATGTAAAACGCCGCTTGGTTGATACCTACTTTCCCGGGCAACGTTTCGCTCTTTTGGGTGAGCCATCGCCCGGTCCTTGGCTCACTCCAAAGGACTTCTTCGCACCACTTGTAGTTGCCGACCGGCCATTCAGCCATCACTGGGGTCTCATTGGGAGGGGCAAGGAGTGCGAGCAGCTCGCCATTGCCCTGGAGGATCGGAAGCAGACAGTCGTGTCGTTGGTGGGGCCAGCCGGCGGAGGTAAGTCGCGCACTCTGCGAGCAGCAATCGATACCTTTACGCAAACGCATACCGGCCACACGACCCTAATTCTCTCTCCAACTGAACAAATTACGACGAAGAGCCTCGAGGACTTGGGGTATGGCGAAAAACTCCTCGTCGTTGATGACGCGCACGATCGCACTGACCTTGAGCTTCTGGTTCGCTATGCCGCGAGCCCGCATTCGAATGCGCGGCTCGTATTGGTATATCGCCCATATGCGCGAGAGGTCATTGATCGCCAGTTGGCCCGCTATGGGTTGATGAGCGCGCCGGTGGCGCTGGAGAAGCCCACCAAGGCTGAAGGTGTTGAACTTGCTACGCATGTCTTGGATTCACTTGGTGGGCCAACACACGCGGCCACGCTGATCGCCAACGTGGCGTATGACAGCCCGCTTTCTGTAGTAGTCGGTGCCTGGATTGTTGCCAAAGACGGAATGCATCCTGAGCTGTTCGGCTCGCACGAGGTGTTCCAGCGAACAGTCCTTCATCAATACAAGGAAGCAATTGCAAAGAGCGTTTCAACCAGTCCCAAGGATCAAGATCATATCGAGGGTATGTTGCGCGTGATCGCGCTCATCCAGCCAGTCGTGCCCGATGACCCCAAGGTGCTTGCACTCTACGAGTCAATCGAAGGGGTGAGTGCGCCAGATGCCACTCGATTGACCAAGCTCCTGATTGCATCGGGTGTATTGTTCAAACGAGGTGCGAGCTATCGACTCTCACCTGATCTCCTGGCGGACTCAATCATCGAGTCCGGGTACATCATCGGAAGTGGCGCCTCAAATGGGCAAGCCGAGCGAGTATTTGAGGCGGCCATACCCGAGCATAAAGCCCATCTCCTCTTAAACCTTGGCCGCCTTGATTGGCGGCGTAATGAAGGTGACACGTCCAATAGTCCATTGCTGGACGCGCTATGGCGTAGCCTAAAGTGGGAGGGTGACTATGTGCAGGCGCACCTCAAGGCAGCTGTGGAAGCCGCGTATTATCAGCCGCGCCAAGCACTCGCATTTGCTCGCCGATTGATTGAGGAGGGGCATGGGGCGCACGTAGATGTTTGCCGATTGATCCGCAACGCGGCATACAGCCTGCGGTATCTCTGGGACGCCTCGGAACTGCTGTGGGACGTTGGGCGTAATGATCGGCGCCAAATCAACCAGCACCCGAATCATCCGCTTCGGCTTCTGAGTGAGATGGCGACACCTGAGCCACGAGTTCCAATCGCATACATTGAGGGTGTCCTCGATTTCATGCTCTCGCTCGTGCCGTACGTAGATACTTGGACTGGAGTATTCACTCCGTTCGCTGTACTTGAAGGCGCCCTGACAACGGAAGGACACTTCACTTCCAAAGCCTCCAGCCGCGCCATTACGCTCACATCCTATGGTGTCGACATTGAGTCGGTGCAGGCAGTCCGGCGCCGAATTATAGACGTCATTTTGGAGAGCTTGACGAGCGACAACAAGCGTCGCGCCTACGATGCTGCTGAGACCCTCCACAATGCGTTGCGTGGACCGATCGGAGTAATGAATCGCGCGCCCAGCGATAAGGAGGGCGCTGATTGGGAGGAGGAATTTACTGATACGCTTGAGCGAGTTAACTCCCTGATTGAACGCCAGTCTCTGCCGCCTGTAGTGCTGATACGTATCGCTGAGTCGGTGGGGTGGCATGCGCACTACGCTATTGGAACAACCAAGGAACCAGCAGCGCGTATTTTGCGCCAGCTCGACCGAGATCTGAACACTCGTGTCACTCGTGTGCTTATGGATGCTTGGGGAACCAGCACTTGGAGGCACGAGGTTGACAGGCAAGACCACAACGATGAAATTCAGGCAAGGCTTGTCGAGGAGCTTGTTCAGGCGTTCCCTGATGAGAAAGCGCTTGGGTTGTTCATTAATGAGCGCCTGGACGAACTCAAAACATATCGTCGTGACTCAGCCCAATCGACTCATGTTTTCGTTAATCGGCTGTTGAACGACCGGCCTGCATTCGCTCGTGTGGTTCTTGATGCAAAAGTTGAATTCCCGGAGAGCTCAATCGCAGAGTTCGCCTCGGTTGCACTTGCAGTGCTAATAAAACACGCACCAAGCGAAGCTAACGCTCACATTGAAGCGCTGCTACTTTCTGGGGATGCGGAGCTTTCTCTAGTCGCGCGTGCCTACACGATGGGTCTAGTCAAACTCCGCGGCTTGACCGAGTTCGATCGCTCTATTTTGAGGCGCATCTTCGGCTCAAGCGACCCCGCGGTGCTGGCTAGTTCCTCGTGGCTGTTTCGCGACGTAGCCGAGCGCGACAAAAGCTTTGCAATCGAGCTTTTGGTCAATGCGAATCCTGCGTTGGCTGCTGAGTCGCCGTTGGGTATCTTCATGTGGTTCGACGATGACAAGCTCATCCCGCTCGACTCGATCAGTGAGAACGAGCTCGGTCGCATTCTCAAGTTATTTCTAAACTTACCGCGTCTGGACGACCATATCGTCCATGGGTTTTTCATGCGCGTGGCCAAACGAAGCCCTCGCTTGGTAGTTGAGCTTATAAAAGCACGCGTCAAGCAGGCAGTCGATCGAGATGACTGGCGAACGTTGCCAGTCGGCGGCACTGCATTCAACCATCCGTCTTTAGATGTTCTGGAGCATCCCGAAGGGGCTGTGCTGTTGCGAGAGGTGCTTGACTGGGCGCTCCCACAGATCGACGTGTATCGCTTCGCGCACAACCTATCTGATGTCGTGTCAGGTGTGTTCGGACTTCGGCACCCGGCGTGTACGAGCATCCTTGAAGCGTGGTGTGCTGGTGGCAACAGCCAGCACTTCAGAGTGCTCTCTTATGTGCTTCGAGACGCTCCACCATTATTTGTGTTTGAGGACAGCGCATTTGTCGCGCGAACATTGAAGGTGGCGCGCTCGCTTGGTGTATCCGTCTATCGAGCACTCAGTTCTTCGCTCTTCGCGTCTGCTGTCAGCGGTATGCGAGGAGGTACTCCTGGTGAACCATTCCCTGAAGACTTGAGGATGAAGGCGCAAGCTGAGGAAGTGCTTGCCACATTGAGCAGGGCTGATCCGGCGTTCGCTCTTTACGAAGATATTCGCAGACATGCTGAGGGCAACATTGAGCGCTCTCTTGCTGAGGGGCGAGCAATGGAAGAAGAGGATGCCGATGAATAGTCGTCGCGATGGTTCATGCACGGCGGCTTGTCGGTTGTGTTCCTCGGATGCGCCGGTCTGGCTGCCCTCTGGCTGGTCTTTGCTGCTACCATGCGCTACAAGAAGTAGCCCCTGCTTGCTGGGCTGTCTTGATGTGTAAGGTAATGAGCTGCGAGTGAGTAAATAAAAGATTTTGTTGCCTGGTTTATTACTAGGCATAAAAAACCCCGTCCCGTGAGGGACAGGGTATCGCGTTGTTGTAGGGGGAAGACTTGGCGGTACTAGCCCTGCAACGACTAAACCAATGCCAGTGGCAAAGGTCGTGAACGAAGTGTGGGCTATTAGGTATAGTATTACAATACCGTAAAAGCTATTGGCAGATAGCTGGCACTCGTTCTTGACACTCTTGCTATGGCGTTCTCTTAAAGGAATCAGCCATGAGAGATACCAAAACCCGACGTGTTCGGCGTCGCACACCGCAGTACCTAAGAACAGTCCACGTTAGCTCCTATAGCCGCACTCGCTATGGGCATCGAGAAAATGTGTGTGAGCATTTTCGGAGCCCTCCTTGGACTCAGTTGATGTTCGAGTTCTAGGTGACAGAGGGGTGGGAAACTACCCCTTTTTCCGGTTTTCTGGCTTGGCGCTCAAGTTTAGTCCTGCTGCTGATCTCAACGATGCACTGAACTACAATTCCTAACGATTCCGCGCGAAGCCTGCAATAGGTGCAAGATCGGATCAACGCAACTACCGGGTTCAGCCAGGAGAGCTGAAGCGTGCCGGCTCCCGGAAAAGTGCTTTCAGGTGTTGGCTAAGTCCCTGATCCTGAGGACTGTGGTGGTTGAGCAGTTGGCGTGCCTGGCTGTTGCGCGGATGCCAAGGCCGGCACCGAGAAGTTCCGTAACGCGCTTATGCAGATTTTCATCGATCGGCCGGCCCTGATACTTACCGGCAGCTTTAGCCTTCTCGATACCCTGGGCCTGACGCTCGCGGCGTTGTTCGTAATCCTTGCGCGCAATGGCGGCCATCATTTCCACCAGCATCGAGTTGATAGCGCCCAGCATCCGCCCGGTGAACTCGTCGCCCTTCGTGTCCAGCATTCCCTGGTGACTTGTCGGCAGATCGAGCGCGACGATGCGCAGGCCTTTGGAATCAATCGTGGCCTTGAGCTTCTGCCAGTCCTCCACCGGCAAGCGGGAGAGCCGGTCTATCGACTCCACCAGCAGCACGTCACCCTTACGCGCATCTTTGAGCAGACGCAGCAACTCGGGCCGGTCTGCGGAGGCGCCGCTGGCATTCTCCAGATAAACGCTCGCGATGACCTTGTTATGGCCGCTGGCGAACTGCTCAAGCGAGGCCTGGGCTCGGCTGGCGTCTTGTTCTTCGGTGGATGCTCGGAGGTATGCGCGGATGAACATGATGGGTGCCTGTATCAGTTAGGGCGTTCTACTAATACTGTTGCACTATGGGTGTTACTTATCAAGTGGAAAGCGCAAATATATTTGAATCTGCGCGTATCAGCTCAGGCATACCTTGGAGACCACTAGCCAAGTGCCATGACTAACAGAATTGGGTCGATCCGGTCATTGGGCATGACTGTAGCTCCCCTGCATCACACTTTTTGGTAAAAACCGCCTATAGCATTCTGTTCCACCATGCCTTATCCTTTGATTACGTCATTTTTGACGCGATTGTCAGTTAAGGAAAATGAAAATGATTTACTCTTTTGGCGCCAATAATTATTTTTCCTTTAAAAATGGGTTTCAAGTCTCGCTTGAATTCAACTCAAAGGTGCCCAAAACGATCTCTAAATCGAGAAAGTTTTCAACTGTTTTAGGTATAAAAGGCGGCAACGCGTCTGGCAAATCCAACATCCTAAAATCAGTGAGATTCATTGCGAACTTCATTACAAGCACTTTCAAAGACGAACCAGAGCAAAAAATAAGAACTCGAGGTTTTTTTGACAGTACAGAACCAACAGACTTCTACATTGATTTTGAAAATAATGGCGTACGGTACACCTACGAACTTTCCGTCTCTGAGAAAGAAACCATACGGGAAGCCATTTATAAAAAAATATCTCGCAAAACACTTATTCTTGAAAGAAAATACAACACAATAAAGTACCGCACTGCCGAGCTTGCCGAACTCGACCTTATAACATTAAAAAGCAACGCCTCAATAATAGATACCACCTTACAATACAACATCCAAAACATCGGAAATGACCTTTCCAATATCCATGATTTCTTTTCAAAAATCAGAGGAAACGTCGGTGCGTTTGGGCTAGTTGAAGACAGCACGATATACGACAGTTATCATGTAAGTAAATGCTACCACCAATGGCCAAAGGCTTTAGAGTTTGCAAAACAAATAATCACCAGATCTGATTTAGGAATTATCGACATTGTCATTCACGAGACTACAGATGAAGATGGAAAACCAAAATACTTTCCTATATTTCATCATGGTTTTGGGCCTGACAAAAACGAAGCTAAGTGGCTCACCTACTGGCATCAATCTGATGGCACAACCGCATTATTTCGAAGACTACTACAGTACTGGACCACTCTAAAACAAGGCGGCACGTTAGTCATGGACGAGTTCGACACAAACTACCATCCTGCATTATTGCCGCAGTTGCTGGATCTCTTTATAGACGAAGAGACAAACCCCGATAACGCGCAACTTATTTTTACGTCGCACAACTTAGAAATCATGGACTACTTAGGAAAATACAGAACCTATCTAGTCGCCAAAGAAGATAGCGAAAGTTATTGCTACAGACTAGATGAGATTCCGGGGGATATAATCAGAAATGACAGATCTATCTCCACACTGTACAGAGATGGCAAACTCGGCGGCGTACCAAAAATATGAAAAAATTCAACAACAACCCAAAGAAGGATAGATTTTTAAAAGATTTCCCCGAGACATGCATAGAAAACTCCGATATCGAATTGAGATTTAAATTTAATTTTTCTTTTTTTGATGATTCCCAGGAACATGGTTCAGCATTCAGCGAACTTGGCCCAGGAGTTCTATCTGACATCATGGAAAAAATTAAAGATTATACTCGCCACGAACTTAACTATTGGCGCCATCAACGTTGTGGATCGGGGGGATTAAAGATCCTTGCAGACTATGGTGCCTTCCCAGTAAAAAGTAATTTTACTCATCCTAAAGCCATACCGAACAATGTGAACTGGTGTAGATTCAGAATGGAAAATCTTTCTAGGCTTGTAGGCTTTACCATACCAGGCGGTTATGCGGACAAGCCTAAAAAGGATAGTCTTCCTTATGACCCAAACACTTTCTATTTAGTATTCATCGATTTGGAACATAATTTTTATATTACAGAAAAAAAATGATATGCCGATACCACTGAATACAGCATATCACTCATAAAACAAGGATATTTCATGCAAAACCGTATAGAAAAAATATGAGTAAACCAAAAATCTTCCTTGATACGCAGATATTGATTGGCGCAATCCAACGCCAGAATCCTAGCGTGCAAAACTCAAGTATTTCTTCTGTGGTCGCCTCGGAGTTTCTCGGCACATTAAGCGCAGACCCTATAAACGCCAACTACTACATTCCAATAGTAGGGCAGCGTCATATGCTAATGGATTTTCCTAATAGACTTCGTCGCCGTGGGCATCCATTTTCTAAGCATCATACCGACTCGGTAAAAATGGAGTTCGGGGGCTTACACCCACCAATCATACACTTTGGAAACCTCGCAATATCTGACATAATAAATTTACGATCATCTGCACTTTTTGACAGCACGATATCTCACATTGCAAAGGAAAAAAGAAAAACAATTAAGAAAAAATTTAGCTTCTTACTAGACCACAATATCGAGTGCATCCCATTTACAAAATCCGCGATTATAATAGCCCAGCAACTTCTTAGCTCATTAAAGGAAGCACAATCACCAAAACAGAATTTTCGAAATAGTTGGAACGACCTGCTAATTGCTGCTACCGCAATAGAGTCAGCCGCGCATCTTTTTACAAATGATAAATTGCTAGCGCGCCAAATCGCAGATCATATGAATGCCAAAACTATAGTAAGTGAGAATTCAATAGCTATTGACTTTTCTGCCAAAGAAAGCCAATCCATTAGATCAAAACGGGAAAGCAAGGGTTATATCAATCAAGGCTGGCGCGTTGAATTCAGTAAACAACGACATATAGAGAGATAATTCCCACACACACATACAAAATTAAAACTCAGAATTCCCTCGCTAATATAAAGCGGCGACTAAAACGCCATCGTAAATGTCTCTTCGCAGGGAAAATTCTAAAAAACTCTCCTAGCACAGCTGACTCCCTAATGATCACCAGTTCCCCGCTCGCCCCTGCCTTTTCCTAGCGTTGATTCGCTGTGGTGTACAGAATATCCAAAATTTATTAGCGGAAGCCCTCGAACACCCACCAGATTTTCGGGTGGATTTATATATTCAGATACCCTTCAAACCCGTGAAGCGTCGATTGCGGCCTGTCGCCAGTGGTGGCTTAGTTAGACACTTGGGTGTCGAATACAAGAGCTCGGTAACTTAGCCGCAGGCCGCGTCGACTCATGAACTCCAGCTGTAATGCTCTGGTGCAGAGGTACAGCAGCGGTACAGTGCCCAGCTTTATCCACCTACCTGAAACTAGCCAAACCTAAGCATAATCAACTGCTTAAGGCTATTGTACCCTTACCCTACCTAGCCTAGACTTTGTTAGCCTGGGTGCATCAGTCGGCGACTCATAATCTTTAGGTCCCCCCATTCGAGCTCGGGCGGCCCACCACCTTCCTCTTACTACCCCTTTCAGCTACTCAAGCGTCTAGACGCACGCGCCTCAGGCCGATACTGTGATGAGCCCAAGACATCACGGACTGATCGCAATGGCTGGACGCCCTCCTGAAGTAGACCATGTAAAGAAAACCTTTTTTAAAGAGATTCAGGCAGCAGAGGATCTCGTCGCAAAAATCCTACAATTCAAAGGCGGTATAAATCCCGCAGGCACCCTCGGGATACACCCGAAACATGTTCGGCAGGTCGTCGAGCTCGCTTTCATGGGAATGGTGGCATCCTGGGAGGAGTTTCTTGAAATGGTTTTGGTTCGCTATGTGGCCGGAGCCAAGACCGGATCTGGCTATAGGCCGACACCAAAATTCGGTCGTGCAACGTCTCTAGACCATGCATACCAGGTCCTGTCGAATAATTCTAAGTTCAACCCAAAGAAAGACTATCTGAAGGTTACAGATCCAAGCTGGGTCACTAACCAAGCAGATTTTCTCTTCAGCACCCATGGATTCGGAGATGTGAAAATCAAAGGTCCCCTTCTGGGTCACGCCTCGTCCATTAGAAACCGTGTAGCTCATTCTTCGGAAAAATGCCGTGCGGACTTCAAATCTACGGCCTTGTATTTCCTCGCGCCACCTAATGGCGCCTTGAAGCAAGGATATGGCGCTGGCGACCTTTTGGTGACGCCTGTAAGTAGACATTTTGGTCAGCCTGCGATCCAGACGCAGCTAACGCATTTTTCGGCATTTGCGGCTCTCTACAAAGCGCTCGCGGACAAGATTGTTCCTTAACCAAACGGAGATCAGAATGAAGCGCGATTGGGATTTGATACGCGAGGTACTGATTGAGGTCGAGGCACTCGATCCAGCGAAACACGAGAACATACAATATGGTCCCGCAAGCAGCAGCTCCGAGCCGGTTAAGGATTCGCAGGCCGTAATGCTTTGGCGGGCGGGTTTCATATTGGGGGTAGACGCTAGCTCGTCTGACGGCGATGCGATTTTCGCCCTCGACCTTTCTTGGGCAGGCCACGAAATGCTCGACACCATCCGAAGCCAGGCAGTTTGGGAACGCATCAAGGCTACAGCACAGACCAAAGGACTTGAGCTAACGTTCGAATCGGTGAAAGTCCTTGGAAAGTTTGCGTGGGATTGGGTGGCAAGCCAGCCAGGGTAGCTCCTTTCCTCACCTTTTCGGCCGATGGATCAACAGACCGCACCGACTGCCAGGACCACTCGCAGGAGTCTACGCCTGTCGCCACAGGTCAGCCGCGACGTTATCAAAGAAAACATCGCGTCGTGCTCTATCAACATCGCCCAACTGCAGGATCAAAGTCAGGTTCCATAACGCGCCATTGGAGCAGCGCTTCTGCTCTGCGAAATCAATACAACCACCAAACAAAACTCAGCTAAAGCAATCTTCTCAAAGTTTCGCTCAACACCAATCATCACAGAACCTCCAGCTATGCCCATACAAGCTCGCACTTTTTATTGAAAAATAGATTCTGTACACCCAGCTGTACACCAATACTTAAAAACACCCAGAAAACCCCGTATCTTATGAATACTTCTGCTCCCTTCACCCGCTCCAATCGAATTTTGGTCTCACGTCAGGATGATTTTGACGGGAGACGCACGAACACAAAAACCGGTCCGTTGTGACCGGTTTTTTTATGCCCAGGATTTGAGGTGCCGGAGAACCTGCCGGGGGCATCAAACCGCATGCTTCCCGTCCCCATGCCTGAATGATATGCAGTGCTATACTTTTTTATGCTTTGAATGAAGCGTAAAGCGTTGCCCACGGGTACTGATACCGACTGCAAATCTCGACTGGCAGCTACAAGACAAAGGAGGTCTACA
>Ga0065714_10002451_pt1 | contig 17266 bp, 16 predicted proteins | sample MisRhiReplicate2_FD_59101 | JGI IMG/M metagenome (GOLD analysis project Ga0065714, IMG submission 59101) | Miscanthus rhizosphere microbial communities from Kellogg Biological Station, MSU, sample Rhizosphere Soil Replicate 2: eDNA_1 v2... | ecosystem: Host-associated > Plants > Roots >...
AAGCGTATATCCTGTCCCATCTAAGCTTACGGAGTACTGATCTTTATCAAGGAATTTGATCGATGAGCTGACGGGGCTTTCGGATTTGCTTGCCTCTGTTATTGAACGAATGCCATTAATCTGTCGTTTTAGAGGCTGTTCCATTTGGTAATTCAAGTAATTAAAAAAATAGACGACTTTTTAACTGTATAGTTTTCCTTAGTCAAAGGGATACTAATCTCTATAATCGGGATCAAGAGTAAACTATCTGAGATTAGTTGAAATCTTTTTCAATATAATTGTTAAGTTTACTTCGAAATGACCTTTATTGATAACCTAAACCTAGTGATTGTGAGTAGTTAAACTAAATTCCATCAGTAATTGAAACGCTCATTAATTCACGAGTTTTCCTCAAAATTCTTTTGGCAGAGAGCCACATTAACCTAATTTTTTTATGATTAAAACTAAATACTTTAAAATTTACCTTGCGGTGTTTTCAACAGTTTGTACTTCTGTTGTATTTTACGCTTGTAAAACGGTAGTACCTAAAACCCCGGCTACTCCAATTTCTGCCATTGCTACACCTGTAAAACCGGCACGAATTCTAGTGTTTTCAAAAACCAAGGGCTTTTATCATTCTTCTATACCGGCAGGTATCGCAGCCATACAAAAGCTAGGAAAAGAGAATAACTTTATTGTAGACACCACTAAAAACGCGGCTTACTTTGTTCAGGATAGTTTAAAGAACTACAGTGCTGTAATTTTCTTAAGCACAACTATGAATGTATTAAATTCAGACGAACAAGTGGCTTTTGAAAGATATATCCAATCTGGAGGTGGTTATGCCGGAGTTCACGCTGCTGCGGATACGGAATACGATTGGCCATGGTACAATAAGCTTGTTGGAGCTTATTTTAAAAGTCATCCAAGTAATTCAAATGTGCGCAAGGCAACTATAGATGTTATTGATACCACGCATTTATCTACTAAAGGCTTGCCTAAAAGGTGGGAACGTACTGATGAATGGTATAATTATAAAAGCATACAGGATGGTTTAAAGGTGGTTGCCAAACTAGATGAAGATACTTACGAAGGTGGAGAAAACGGAGAGAACCACCCTATTGCATGGTATCATGAATTTGATGGTGGTCGTGCTTTTTATACAGGTGGTGGACACACAGACGAGAGTTTTAGTGAGCCATTGTTTTTAACTCATCTTCTTGGCGGTATTAAATATGCGATTGGTAACCATGTAATATTGGATTATTCAAAAGCATACGCAGTAAAAAAACCAGAAGATAATCGCTTTACTAAAACAATATTATCTAATGATTTGAATGAGCCAATGGAATTATCTGTAGCTCCTGACGGCAGAGTATTTTTTGTTGAACGTGCAGGTAATTTTTCTGTGTATGATCCAACAGATGGGAAAACAACATTGGTTTATAAATTCCCGGTTAAGGCTGTAGATAAATACCTGAATGGTTTGCTGGGGATGACCATTGATCCGGATTTTGCAACGAATAACTACTTGTATTTCTTCTATACAGCTTCAACCGGTGATAAGTATAAACAGCATATTTCCCGCTTTAAAATCAATAAAGAAAATGAACTAGACCTTAAATCTGAGCAGATTATAATAGAGATTCCTATTGATCTTGAGGTAAGTGCCCATACTGGAGGTTCTTTGGCTTGGGATAAACATAAAAACCTATACATTTCAACAGGAGATAATACTGTTCCTTTTGAATCGGATGGTTTTGCTCCTATAGACCGAATGGACAACAGGTTGGTATATAGTGCTGAACGTTCTGCTGGAAATACAAATGACCTGCGCGGTAAAATCTTGCGTATTCATCCTGAGGCAGACGGAAGTTATACTATTCCTGAAGGAAACTTATTTGCTAAAGGAACCCCGAAAACTCGCCCTGAAATTTATGTAATGGGTTGTCGTAATCCTTATAGAATGTCTGTTGATGCAGAAACGGGAATCGTATATTGGGGAGAAGTTGGACCGGATTCTGGCGAGGACGGTGTACAAGGTCCACGTGGCTATGATGAATTTAATCAGGCAAAAAAAGCAGGGAATTTTGGTTGGCCATATTTTGTAGGAGATAGCAAGCCTTATAAAGAAGTAGACTTTGCAACAAGAGGGAAAGGAGCAACCCTGAAGGTAGGTTCATTTTTTGATATTAATGGGGCAACTAATAATTCACCATATAATACAGGAGAGAAAGTCCTTCCCCCGCCAACTAAAGCGATGGTGTGGTATCCTTACAACAGATCGGAAGAGTTTCCTGCTTTAGGACAGGGAGGAAGGTGTGCTATGGGTGGTCCTGTTTATCATTATAATGCAGCGCTTAAATCTGACACGAAATTCCCTGAGTATTATGATAAGGCTTTGTTTATGTATGATTGGATGAGAAACTGGGTGTTTGCTGTACGCCTGGATGAAAATCAAAACTATGTACGTATGGAGCCTTTTATGGAAACTAATGGTGATTTCAGACGTCCTATTGATATAGAAGTTGGTCCGGAAGGATCGTTTTATATGTTGGAATATGGATCTGTTTACGGTATAGACAATGTTGATGCCCGTTTGGTTCGTATTGATTATAATGGAGGAAATCGTGCTCCCGTTGCTAAAATTGAAACTCAAGATACGATTGGCCTTGCCCCGTATAAGGTTGCTTTTAACTCGAAGAGTTATGATAATGACGACGATGATAAATTGTCGTACCAGTGGCGCTTTGAAGGTGATAAGGTGGCGTCAACAGAGCAAAATGTTACCTATACATTCCAAAAAAATGGCATATATAAAGCCATTTTAAAAGTTACGGATTTGGCTGGTAAAAGTGGACTTGATACTGTTGTAATTAAGGTCGGTAATACCATGCCTCAGGTGGCAATTAATACCACAAGCAATAGTTCTTTCTTCTTCCCTAAGGCTACTAACTTTAATTATAAAGTTGATGTGAAGGATAATGAGGATAAGGTTATAGATGCAAAGAAAGTAAAAGTGAATCTTGACTTTATTGCCAAAGTAGAAAGTAACCAGGCACTAATAGGCCACCAGGAGATTTCGCCAACTTATAATTTCGGTAAATCATTAGTTGCTAAAAGCGATTGTAAGGCTTGTCACCAGATAAATGGTAAATCAGTCGGTCCGTCATTTATGCAGGTTGCTCAACGTTATTCCGGCAACAAAGAGGCCGTAGGTCGTTTGGCTAAAAAGATCATTGTTGGAGGTGGAGGTGTTTGGGGAGAGCATGCAATGAGCGCACACCCTCAAATTTCTAATGATGATGCCACTGAAATTGTTAAGTATATTTTAAGTTTAAATGCTAAAAAGGCTAATGTTGCATTACCACAGCAAGGAGCTGTAGCGCTAAAACAGCATTTAGCTAATAAGGATCAGGGCAGGTATATTTTCTCTGCTTCATATACGGATAAAGGCGGAGCAATAACTCCATTGACAAAAAAGGAAACTATTGTATTGCGCCCGGCAAAAGTACAGGCAGAAGATGCTGATGCTTTTCATAATGTAGATAAAGGTGATGCCTATGTTGGTAGCATCCACAATAAGTCTTATTTCATGCTAAAAAATATTGACCTGAGAAATATTGATAAGCTTACTTATTACTATGCCTCAGCAAACCATAATGGGACTATAGAGGTGCATATTGATTCGCCAAAGGGAGAGATAATTAGCACTGTTGATTTCACCAAGACAGGTAATTGGGAAAAATATACGGAACTGAGTACTGCTATAAAAAACCCGGGAGGTAAGCATGATCTTTACTTTGTGTTTGTAAAAAACACCCAGCCAAATAGGGATTTGATAAGCGTAGATTGGATCAATTTTGAATAAGTTATTCAGCTTTGTGTTTTTATCATTGGTGCTTATGGTTCCTTACTGTAAAGCACAACAGGTGATTCCATTATATCTGGATAAAATACCGAATTCCAGACCTGCAGCGAATGAAGAACTGAGGACGGCGAATGGAGACGTAGATAGTTTAACTGCTAACGTTTCCATTCCTACGCTTTCTGTTTTTTTGCCCCCAAAAGGCCTGGCGAATGGAACTGCGGTTATTATTTGTCCCGGAGGTGGATATCATGTGCTGCTTACAAAAAGAGAGGGTAGTGATGCAGCTAGGGCATTTGCTAAAATGGGTGTAACGGCTTTCGTATTAAAATACCGGTTGCCGAGTGATAAGACCATGTTGGATAAATCCATTGGGCCACTGCAAGATGCTCAACAGGCAATTAAAATCGTAAGACAAAATGCTAAGGAATGGAACGTTGATCCAAATAAAATAGGTATTCTGGGTTTTTCTGCAGGGGGGCATCTCGCTGCAACTGCAGGAACTCATTTTAAAACGCCTGTTGTTGAGAATGGGAAAGGGACTAGTCTTAGACCCGATTTTATGTTACTTATAAACCCTGTGATTTCCTTCAGTGATAAGATTGGTCATATTGGGTCAAGAGATAATCTTCTTGGGGCTTCACCAACAGCAGAAAAGATAAAGCTTTACTCCAATGAGTTGCAGGTAACTGCGGAAACTCCCCCAACTATCTTAATTCATTCCGATGCTGATCAGGTTGTTCCGGTAGCGAATAGTATGGAATTTTACAGGGCCCTTAAAGAGAATAAGGTTTCGGGTGAATTGCATATTTATGCCAAAGGCGAGCATGGATTTTTAACTGCTCCTTCTTTTGATGAATGGTTTGGGCGATGTATTTTCTGGATGAAAAGCATGTCTCTGATTTGAAACTTAAATAAGAAAAAATATTAGGATATATTTGCCCTATGTCGTCACATCATATCATTCGCGAAAAACAAGAGCCAGCACTATACATTCATCATTTAGGTGCTTTTAATGAAGAGTATCTAGGTCAATTGTTGGAGTGGAGTCCAACATTGATAGTCAGTGCTGCGGTTTATGAGAAGGTAATCAGCCTGGGTTTAAAAGTGGATATTGTGGTTAATTCAAATGATCAGGATTTTCAGGAAAACACTAAGGTGATCCATGCCAAATCAGAGGAGTTAGATGCTGTTTTAGATTACCTGATTGCAGAAAAATATCCTGCTGTAAATATTATTGATTCAGAAAGTAACTTAAGAGAATTGGGGAGCTATATTGATGAGATTAATATTGTAGTATTTACTGAAACGGAAAAATCATATGCTATTAAATCCGGATTTAAAGTCTGGAAACCTCAAGGCAGTATTTTTAATATTGATGTAGTCTCATATTTTGAAACGAGTAATTTAAAGCAATTAGAAAATAATACTTTTGAAGTAATAAATGATGGATTTGTTGAGTTTATATTCAATGTGCCATATTTATTTATTGGTGAAGCGCTGTAATTGGAAAAGGGGATTTCTATATGATAATTTTAAGGAAAGCTAAGGAAGAGGATATTGCTACTATTCAAGATTTGGCAGATAGAACCTGGCGAATTACTTATGCGGAATATCTTTCTACGGAGCAAATCGACTATATGTTGGAGAAAATGTATAATCGGGGGGAGTTACTTTCGCAATTACAAAAAGGATATGCCTTTTTGATTGCTGAGGAAGACGATGTGGATCTGGGTTTTGCTAGTTTCTCTGTTTTTGAGCCTGAAAATCATTCCTTTAAATTGCATAAGTTATATGTTTTACCTCAAACGCATGGAAGAGGGGTAGGTAAGCTATTGATAAACGAGGTTTTTAATCTTGTGAAAAGGGCAGGGGCGAAATCACTTCAATTAAATGTTAACAAGAATAATAGGGCTAAGGACTTTTATGAAAGAGCCGGTTTTATAATAAAAGAAACCGTTATCCTTGATATCGGTAACGGTTTCGTAATGGATGATTATGTGATGGAAAAGACCATCCTATAAATTTTAGTTATTTTCCAGTTTAGGAATTCTTGTTGGCGTATCAACACCCTTTATAATGCTTATTGCACTCTTTGCAATCCCTTTTATGGTTGCCAGTATGTTATCTGAATCTAGCGTGCTGTATTCGTCTTTTACGGTATGATAAAACTTATCTATATCTATTTGATCGGTACTAATGGTGTGTGCCGGAACCCCAAGGGCGGCCAAAGTTGCATTGTCACTTCTATAGAATAGGTTTTGTTGTGGATATGGATCCGGATGAAAAGTGAACTCTGTTCCTTTAAGGTTTTTCTGTAAGATCGGGCCGAAATCGGATTTATCATAACCGGTTATAAAGGCAGTATTCTTACCAAACTTACTTTCCTTGCCAATCATTTCTATGTTAAACATCGCTACAACATCATCAGGATTTAGTTTCTCTGAAAAATGCCTGGCGCCAAAACCTCCAATCTCTTCTGCGGTAAAAGCAACGAATATTAAGGTGCGCTCATTGTTGTTTAATTTCTTGTAGTATTTTGCCAAGGCGATCATAGCGGTTGTGCCTGATGCATCATCGTCAGCCCCATTTGCAATACTATCTTGCCCATCAGCCTTAATAATACCGAGGTGATCGTAATGCCCGGAAAATATCACTAACTCTTTGGCTTTTGATTTACCTGGAATCATACCTGCAACATTGAACAAAGGCATTTTTGCGAAAGAGTTTTTAAGCTCTACTTTGAAATTGCTGGCAACAGTATCCTTATCGAGAACAAAAACAAGAGCTGTGGCTTTGGCATTTAAATCTTTTTCGTCCAATATGCTGCCTTTCTCAAGATATCCTTTGATTCTGTTAAATGCATCGGCAAATTTTGCATCAACTAATATCAGCTGCTTCTTTCCGCTTCTGCTAATTGGTCTGAACTGATCCATGAAAGGCTTAGATGGATCAAGCTTTATCCATCCATCACTGTTTGTATTGTCAAAAGACAGGTTTTCAGAGGTATTGCCAAATACCATTATGTTTGTCTGATCAACAGGGGTGCCATCAATTGAAACCGAGGTAGCCTCAGGTTTTAGTTGATATTTAGAAAAGGACTGACGATAACCCGCTTCTCCTTCAAGAGGCTTTAGACCAATTTTTTTAAACTCAGATTCAATAAAAGTTGCAGCCTTATCAATGCCCGGTGTAAATGTCCCCCTACCCTGCATGTCATCGCTGCTTAAGGTTTTGATTAGTCTGTCAACGTAATCTTTTGTGATTATTTTGTTGATGTCTTGTGCGTTTGTCTGTTGTGCAATTAGGAGCACAGCAATGAAGTATAGGGCCTTTCTCATATATGTTAATTAGAATTCAATGCGTTTTTTCTTCTGTTTATCTCTGTTGAAACACGTGTGTCGTGAACGCCATCGATAACCGTTATTTCATAGTCTTTGTCTTTATCAGATTCGTACATCTGGGCAGTTTCTATATTTTCTACAGATCTGTCGTATGGTCCTCTGCTGCTCATCAATTTAACAAAAACAGGTAAGCATTCAAAGAAAATAAATAACAAGCCAATAAACGTTACCGCAAGTGAAGTATTTACATCTTTTTTACCATCAGGACGAATACTTAACTGACCAAGGGCAGAATTCCTGTCGGCAAAACCGGCAATGCTGGTCAGGCTATCAAGTTGTTTACTTGTGTATAATTTCTCACTCATTAAGCCATCAAACTGTTTTCGGCCATCCACAAAGTCTTCAAGTTTTCGCACCCCGGTTGATAAAGTGTCGAGGTCTTGCTCCCGTTGTTTTAACTCTGCTTCCTTCCTTTTTGCGTAGGGGCCATATCCCATAATTCCTGATGTTTCGGTTGTTTTGTTGCCGAAGATCTCAAAGTTTAATTTCCGCCTGTCAGTTTTTATTGCACTCTCCATAGAGTCGCGCTGAGCTTTTGCATCTTTAAGCTTAGCCATTTCAATTTTATATTTATTGCCAAAGGCCACGTTAAGTGTGTCAATTTTTGAGCGTTGGTTATTTAAATAAGTAACCTTTAGACGCTCCTTAATCTCTTTGTCGAATATTTTTAATTCCAGCGGACGGGAGATGACAATTCCAATCATGATGGCCAGTAAAATACGAGGCGTTGCCTGTAACAATTGCTTACCTGTAGAAGCGCTTTTATTAATGCTGGATACAATGTAGCGGTCCATATTAAAAATGGCGAGCCCCCATATTAATCCGAAAAGAAAAGCAAATGGAAGCGCCGTAGCATCGCCTTTAAAAACGAAGTACATGGCGTAACCGCCTGAAAGCGCCGCAAATAATCCGGTAAAGAATATGGTGGCACCAATGCCAATGTATTTATTGTGCTCTGTGGGATGTTTTTCAAGTGTAGAGATGTGTACTCCTGAGCAGAACCAAAAGAAACGTGATACTGAATTCATGATGTTAAGACCAAAGTTAGCAAAGACTTACTATTAAACGCCNGACATACCTAGTTGTTACAGCNAAGNCTCTAAAATGCCATTATTCACTTTTTTGTAATGTTTCCTTTTATGCTNATGGATACTTGCGTAACTTTATCTAAGTTTGAAAAAATCAAAATGATATGATTAAGGAAATAACAGTTGAGGAGCTTAAAGCAAAGATTGATAATAAAGAAGATTTTCAATTGATCGATGTTAGAGAGCCGTTTGAATACGAAACATCAAACCTTAACGGAGAGAATATCCCTTTGGGTGGTATTTTAATTGAAGCGGATAAAATTGCTACCAATAAACCGGTAATAATGCAATGCAGAAGTGGTAAAAGAAGTGCTATGGCTGTAATGCAATTGGAACAGCAGCTTGGTTTAACCAATTTGTATAATCTTAAGGGAGGCATTCTTGCTTGGCAGGAAGCTTTTGATCCTGATATGCAAGTTTACTAGGCTATGTTTAAGAAAGTAGCTTTAAACGTTTTTTACAATCTGGGGGTTATCTTGTCCGGTTATGGGATATTTTGGGCTTTTAACAATGGGAAATATCCGATAGTTGCACTTTTTGTGGTTACTGCAGGGTTCTTTCTGTATCAAAAGCTTCAACTCGTAAAAGAGATGCGTAGTACACTTAAGAACAAGTAAAAAGATCTTTAGGAATACCTTCCAGGCCTAGACCGGGAAGGTATTTTAATAAATATTTACCATCAGCCATTTCTGGAGCTTTAAACGGATTGTTTTTGGTTAACGATGGGCCATCCAAATCTGCCCAATCACATAAAGGAGCCAGCGCGATTCCAGCCTGTGTGGCACAAGAAGTTTCGCTCATACAACCAATAAGTACCTTCATGCCAAATGAACGAGCTCTAAGAATCATTTGATGAGCCTCGTACATCCCTGCACTTTTCATCAGTTTTACATTAATGCCATGATAGGCGCCTTTTAATGCATCCATGTCTGATAAACGTTGTACCGCTTCGTCAGCTATAATAGGGATTGGACTTCTGCCGGTTAGCCAGGCATTTCCATCCAGATTGGTTTTGTCCATTGGTTGTTCTATCAGCAATGCTCCCTTGTCGTGCAACCAATAAATCATGTCAATAGCCTCAGCTTTATCTTTCCAGCCTTGGTTGGCATCAATATATAAAGGCAAATTACTTACGCTTCTTATCGTGTCGATAAGTTCTTTGTCATTGTCTCTGCCGAGTTTTATTTTTAGCACTTTAAAACCTTTGGCATCTGCTACTTTTTCTCGAATGACTTCCAGGGTATCGATGCCAATAGTATAAGATGTTACCGGCATTTTTAGTGGGTTAGCGCCATAAATTTCATAACATGGCTGATGTAAAATCTTGCCATTTATGTCGTTCAAAGCAATGTCTATAGCCGCTTTTATAGCTGGGTGACCACTTTCAATGTCATCAAGGTATGCTATTACTTCCCTGAAATTAAAGGGGTAGGCAAATCTTTTCCAATCTATCTTATCTAAAAAAGCGGCGGCACTTTCCAAACTTTCGCCCATGTAGGGAACCATTGACGCTTCGCCATAACCATCAACCCCTTGGTAGGTAAGCTTTATCAGCATAACAGGCGTGCTTGTTCTGGTGAATTTGGCGATAGAAAATGGATGTTTTAATTCCAGTTGATATGGTTTGGAGTTTACCCGCATGAGCTAAAAAAGCTTTAAGTAATATCAAAGTTAAAAAAATGGGTGCTGCCGCTAATGTAAAAATAATATGCCTAATATTGCGCCTAGTATGAATAGCATAATATATCAACCGTTTAAAAACTTCGATTTTAAGTATAAAAACTGCTTTCTTAGTGGAGATACATTTTCTGCCCCTATAACAGAGATCGGTATTTTGCCTGAATGGCTTTTAAAAGTGGCCAACTTTAGCGGAGAGGAGCAGATTAAATTGCTTGATGAAAGTATTCGCTCATACAATAGTTTAAAAGTACCATGCAGTACCGAAGTGCTCGCTAATTTTATTGAGCCTTTAGAGGAGAAGATTTCTAACGCCTTTTCAAAAGGCTATGAAGAAGTTTCTAAGCTTGAAGAGGTGGAATTGTTTAGGTGGATTGGTAAATTCATGTACAGCCTTATTTATGTAGAAATGAACGCCGCTGTTCGTCAGCAGCAATTAAGTGCCGATGGCGTAAATATGTCGCAGGGATTGATGCATAAGTTTGGAAACCTGCATACCATGATCCAAGGCATTTATACGGATGTAGTATTTGAAGATTTTACCCCATGGTCAATAGTTGTTGTTCCATTGGAACAGCAGGATACGGCTTTTAGCTTTAGAGACGAAATCAATACCATGACCTTCTCTTTAAAATTAAAAGACTTCGGTATCATTGCCTGCTTGCAGGACAATGGAACGAATAAAAGATACCATCAGGAGTTGTTAGATCAAATTGATAATTCTGCAGTTTCTCCACAGCAGTTTGAAGAACTTTGTGCACGTTTTTTCTACTCAGCTTATTTGTTCAATAGGTTGCCTGAATATGCGATTTTACCTGTTGAAGGATCTATTTATATTGATGCAATGCCATTAAGAGGCACTTTGAATAAGGCCCTTTTTGATCACTGGCAACATAAAACTTATGCTCAGGTGCTACAGGACTTCTGGAAGCCATGGGACCATACGCTTTTTGAAATCATCAAGGATCCAACAAATCCAATCAGCTATTTTAATCCATCAAGTTTGCCGGCTACTACCTAGCCTATTTTTGCTATTATCTGACTTAAGAAATGAGGAATTGTTCCCGGAACAATTAGCACGGTAACAATTAAGCCGGCTAGGGCACCAAAAAAGTGTGCATCATGGTTAATGTGATCTCGTGAATGTCTGGATGCATATACACAATATACCAGGTAAAGTGGTCCAAATATTATAGCCCAAATTGGAATAGGTAGGGGGAATATCATCATGGAAGAAAACGGCTGAAATAGAATATAGCTAAACAATACGGCACTGATTGCTCCTGAAGCGCCTAAGCTGTTGTACCACATGTCGTTTTTATGCTTTATAACAGATGGAATATCGCTTAAGATTAAACCCATAAAATAGACCACACCAAACTGCCATGAACCTATCATTGCCTCAAGTTGAAAGGCAAAGAAAAAGAAAGTCATCATGTTAAAAATCAGGTGCATCCAATCGGCATGGATTAAGCCGCTTGTGATCAGGGTATAAACTTTATATCTGCGCGATACGCTATATGGGTGTAGCATAAATTTGCCCAACAAATTTGGGTCGTTAAAGGCGTATATACTCGTAATAATTGTGAAGACAAAGATTATTGAGGCTACGGGTGTATGCAGAAGGTATTCCATTCTTATTTAAGGATTAATTTAGTGTCGTTTAGTAGACGGGCTATGGGGTATCTGGAGTGCGTTTTTTCGTAATAATCAGAATTTTTATAGATAAAGTCAAGCTGTGCCTCAGCATTTTTACTTAAACCGCTGTCTTGGGCCTTCTGAGCATCAAGTTTTTTCTTTAACTCCGGGTTTTTCTTTAATAGTTCGGCCGCGGTGTCTTCAAAAACATAAGCGCTGAAGTGTTCTTTCATCCCAAGTATAGCATCAAAGAAGTTCCAGTTAAAAAAGGAATCCATAGCCTGCGGCTCCAGTGTTTCTATGATATACCTGTTAGCAGGTTGGTTTGTATAAACCACATAATCTCCTTCGTAAAATTGCAAAGTCTGCTTTGCAGGATTAACTTTTACTGAAGAATGTAGGTAATGTCCTTCAAATGGAGCGCTTACTGTTTTATAATCAGTGATGTAATAGGACTCAATGTCAATCTGAGTATCCTTCTGCAGTTGCTGTACCTTTACATTGTTAAGCTTTAACAGGTCGATTATTTTATCCCAGGCTTTTGGGATGATATAAGCTGCCGGTTTTGTAATGGTAACAGAAGGCTCGTAGGTATTCCAATATTTTATGGTCTTAGTATATGGCTCATTTCTGTCATAATACAGGCGATCCAGCCCACTTACCTCACTTGGCTTTTGCTTTGCCGCGTATCCCTTGAACTCTAAGTCATCTGAAATGTTTTTATTGAGGGTCCATTCTATTGGAAACTCAGCTTGCTTTGCTGTCTCTTCATCTGCCTTCTGTTTATTCTCTCCAATTATCTTTGCATCACGAACAACAATAGCTATGTAAATCTGCAAAAGCTGATAGGTAGCATCAACTCTCTTATCATAGTCTTTCAGCATATGGGTTTCGGGCATAAAGCCAATTGTATTGTGCAGGGTTGTGTAGCCGGTAGAATACCTCGCCGATTCTAAAAAACCTGTAATCCCTGCATCTGGTGTCTCCTCAACAGAATTTACATAAGGGATCATCTCATATCCGACTTTTTTCATCTCTTTATATAGAGATGGCAACATGGTTTTGGTCATGTACCCAGATAGGATTGGATTTAATTTGTCTTTATGCGTAGGGATAAGCGTCATTACATATTGATAGTCCGCACCATTGCTGGTATGTGTATCCACAAATATTTCAGGCTGCCAGATGTTAAATATTTCCTGAAAGGAATGAGAGTTCTTAGAGTCTGTTTTTATGAAATCTCTGTTGAGGTCGTAATTCTTGCTGTTCCCCCTAAAACCATATGCCATAGGGCCATTTTGGTTTGCCCTTGAAGTTCCTGTTCGATTAAAACTCCCATCTATGTTGTAAACAGGAATGATACAGATGACCACATCTTTAGGCAATAAATTCCCTTTTAATAGATCTCGGGCAAGCATCATACTGGCATCTATGCCTTCCGGCTCCCCGGGGTGTATGCCATTATTTATTAGTAAAATGCGTTTATTGCTTTTTCTTATGGCAATGGGATCAAATACTTTATCTTTTGATAAAACCAACAAGTGTAAGGGTTTGCCAAAGTCGGTATTGCCATAGCTTAGCAACTTTGCCTGTTCATAAGTTTTATCTAAAAGCTCATAATGTTTAATGGCTTCATGGTAAGTAGCAGTCTCTTTTTTACCGCTCAACTCATATGGTGTCAATTGTGCTGATGTATCCATTGTTATTAGTAAAAGTAAGATAGTGAGGTAGCGCTTCATTTATGGTTGATGCTTGCTAAGGCCGACTTAATATAAAGTTTTTCTGGAAAGTCCCATTGGCCCAAATTGATACCTTAGGCCGATGGAGAAATACGTGTATACGTCTGTATGAGAAGTTGTTTCCTTCCCATCTATTCCTCCATCTAAACTAATAGTGCTTTGATAATTGGCATTAATTCCATATCTGTAATACCCCGTTTTGTTTGGGAAGTAATAGGTATAACCAAGATTAAGCGGAATAATAAGGTCTTTGGTTTTTGGGTGAGCAGCGTCACCCACATTATTTAATATAGCCCCCAACCCTGCTCCTAAATAAAGGCCCTTTATGGCGTTAGAAAAGCCATTCCTTTTATAATCAATTAATGCTCCTAAATACAATTTGCTATTAATGGTAAATGATTTATAAGAGTTGACAAATTGAGTGGGTTTGAGGTCAATATTGCGGGTTTTACCTTTAATCCGACCTATCTGTCCTTCACCTCCCAGACTAATAAATGGAGTGAAAAAGTATTCACCAACACCATAAATGGTCTTTCCGAATTGACTCCTTTCGTAATCTGTAAATGATTGGGTAAGTCCGCCACCACCTCCAAGGCTAAGTTTGTAAAAATTGGATTGCGCTGTGGCGGTTAAACAAAGTATAAGGGCCAGGAGTGAGATAACTGTTGTTTTCAAAGTTTCTTCTTTAAGTTTCGAACCTATTTAATAATCTTATATATAACTTTGTTCTTTCTATATGAATATGCTAAAATATCAAAATAATAACAAAACACTTCAAGGTAGGTTCACAAAGTACGTGCAGATTGATACTCAATCAGATCCGTTATCTGAAACCATTCCTTCAACAGCTAAACAAAAGGATCTTGGAAAGGTGCTTGTGGCAGAACTTTTGGAAATGGGAATTACAGATGCACATCTTGATGAATTTGGTTATGTATACGCAACCATACCTGCTACCACAGAAAAAGAGGTTCCTGTAATTTGTTTCTGTTCGCACATGGATACTTCTCCGGATTGTAGTGGAAAAGATGTGAAACCTATTATTCATGTTAATTATCAAGGACAGGATTTAGTGCTTCCTGATGATAAATCTATCATCTTAAAAATGGCAGAACATCCGGATTTAAAGGATCAGATAGGGAATGATATTATTACCGCAAGCGGAACAACACTTCTTGGTGCTGATAACAAAGCGGGGCTTGCAGAAATCATGGAAGCTGCTTCCTTTTTAATTGAGCATCCTGAAATTAAGCACGGGAAAATCAGAATTCTTTTTACCCCTGATGAAGAAATTGGACGTGGAGTAGATAAAGCAGACTTGAAAAAGCTTGGCGCTGATTTTGGGTATACAATTGATGGCGAAACCTTAGGTTCTATAGAAGACGAAACATTTTCTGCAGATGGAGCTATCTTAACAATAAACGGTGTGAGTACGCATCCGGGTTTTGCAAAGGGAAAAATGGAAAGCGCAATAAAGATCTTGTCTGATGTAATTAGCGCACTGCCTGTAGATTGCCTTTCTCCTGAGTCAACAGAGCTTAAAGAAGGGTTTATCCATCCGGTAACTATCGGAGGGAGTGTTGAGCAAGCTGAGGCTCGTTTTATTCTTCGCGCTTTTAACGATGAACAATTGAGCTCTTATGGCGAATTGTTGGATGCAACGGTTCAGAATATTATCGAAGATTTTCCAAGCTCTACTTACGAGTTGAAAATAACACCTCAGTATCGTAATATGAAGCAAATATTAGATCAATATCCTCAAGTAATTGAATACGGTGTTGAAGCGATTAAAAGAGCTGGGATTGTGCCTAAACAACAAAGTATTAGAGGTGGTACTGATGGTTCTCGTCTTTCATTTATGGGCTTGCCTTGTCCTAATATTTTTGCCGGAGAGCATGCTTTCCATGGCAAACAAGAGTGGGCATCGGTACAGGACATGGAAAAAGCAGTTCAAACCATCGTAAATATTGCTTCCATTTGGGAAGAAAAAGCTTAGACTAATGAGGCAGGTGGGGTTTCAATAATCCGTAAACAAATGTACCCAATAGCGAGCCAATTATTACAACTATCATAACCAGGTAGCCTTGTCCGAGCAGTACAAAAACTGGTCCCGGACAAGCGCCTGTAAGTGCCCATCCCAATCCAAAAATGGTGCCGCCAAATAAATATCTGCGCCATGCTTTTTGCTTATCTGTAAATGAAATTGGGCTGCCTTCAAGGTCACGGGATTTCATCTTTTTCATTAGCCAAACTGCAATTACTCCTGTAATTACGGCAGTTCCTATAATACCGAACATGTGGAATGACTGAAACCTGAACATTTCCTGAATGCGATACCAGGATATGGCTTCTGATTTACTCATAATAATGCCAAACAGTATGCCGGCAAGAATATATTTTATTGATTTCATCTTGAGTTAATGATTAAAATAGGAGTGGAAAAATCAAGTGCGTCATTACCAGGCCACCTATAAAAAAACCGATAACGGCAATAAGCGAAGGGATTTGTAGGTTCGACAAGCCACTGATTGCATGACCGGATGTGCAGCCTCCTGCATAACGCGTTCCAAATCCAATTAAGAATCCTCCTCCAAGAAAAATCAATAAACCTTTTCCTGTGGCCAGAAAATCCCAGTTAAATAATGCGGAAGGGACAATGTTTCCGTCAAAGGGAATGTTGAGTTTTTTAAGGTCATCAATAGTTGCTTGGGATAAATTTAATGGAGCATCTGATTGAAGCCAATTCGCCGAAATAAAACCGCCAATTACCGATCCGACAAGGAAAAGTAAATTCCAACGTTGTGCCTTCCAATCGAAATTAAAAAAGCTAACCCATTTTCCTGCGCCGAGCATACTGCACATGGTACGTAGGTTTGACGAAAAGCCAAAGGACTTGCCAAAAAAGATCAGAATTACCATGATAAAACTGATAGCCAGGCCCGATGTATACCATGGCCAGGGTTGTTTAATAAATTCGAGCATAATTACTTATTTGTTTAATGTTAACCGTGCTAAATATTGATCGTGATCGTCCTCAAAAATTATTTCAGCATCCCAGCCTGATTGCTGAGCAATATCTTTAAGGGTTTTCGGATCTACATAAACCCATTTAAACCAATTGCCTTTGACGCTTTTGTATTCGTACCTAAAACTTACCTCTCCGTAGTAACCGTTAAGAGGAAAAGGGATTTCCTGATATAAGTAGGATAAATCTGAACTGTCAAATACCAATTGGCCACCGGGGTTTATTAAGCTCTTAACATGTTTTAAAAAAGCCTTCAGCCCTGCTATTGATCCTGTTAGGCCAATGCCATTCATCATAAACAACAGCGTGTCGTAAGTGTCTTTTTTGTAAGTAAGAATGTTCCCTTCTATGGCTTGTTTTAAGCCCCGCTGTTTCATGATAGTAACTGCTGGAGCAGAAATATCCATGCCGGTAACATTTAACCCGCGTTTTTGTAAAATGAGTGCATGACTGCCTACGCCAGCCCCCACATCAAGTACTTTTCCTTTGCACAGCGCTAAAGCTTTAAGCTCTAGAGCTGGCATTTCATCCTCACCTCTGAAGTAAACATCAACCGGCATTTCCTCAGGTTCATCATAAGAATTATGTACCCATAAGGTTTCAGCTGGTGGTTTTGTAAATTGGTCTTTTAAAGCTTCACCGAAAACATCCATGAAGGCAAAGATAAAAACCTTTGTTCGTTATAATTGAAACTCCTGATGATATTCGGGAATGTTTACAATTTTAAAACCAGCATTAAGTATGCGTTGTGCAAATTTTTGCTGCACTTCATATTCTCCATGAACAAGGAAGAGTTGCTTAACTTTTGTAGGGTCTTGTACCGATAGAAATTGTAATAAATCCTCGTA
>Ga0065714_10002740_pt1 | contig 17263 bp, 13 predicted proteins | sample MisRhiReplicate2_FD_59101 | JGI IMG/M metagenome (GOLD analysis project Ga0065714, IMG submission 59101) | Miscanthus rhizosphere microbial communities from Kellogg Biological Station, MSU, sample Rhizosphere Soil Replicate 2: eDNA_1 v2... | ecosystem: Host-associated > Plants > Roots >...
CTATCAATAAACTATATTAAAAGAACATTTTGATGATTTATAATATGAAAAGAGCCTTCACTATACTTTCTATGGTGATTTTTGGCGGAATGTTGGTGTACAATTGCGAACCGGATCCTGATTCTTTGGGTGAGCAATTATTTTTAGATGGCGCTGCAGAGGGTAATGAAGTTCCTTATGATGTTATTGCTTATAACATTGATAATAATGACAGTATAAGAAGTGACGCTTCAAAATTAGGTCTAGCTACTTTAGGTGCTTTTTCTGAAAGCCAGTTTGGAATGCAGAAAGCTGCTTACTATACACAGGTAAGACTCCCAGCTTATGATCCTGATTTTGGTGCAAGTGCAGAAGTTGATTCTGTAGTATTGGTCATTAAACCAACATATGCTTCAGATTCTTTGACTACAACTACAGATGAAAATTATGTTTATCCGGATGGGGCAGTACCTGCTAAAAAAGTATTTAACAGATATCCTGCAACCAAATATGGAAGAACAAAAGCAAATGGAGGGAACCTGACTGTTAAAGTACAGGAAGTTACCGAATTTTTAAATGGATACAGTGATATTGCCTATTCAAATAAAAGTTATGCTGCAAATGAGGAATTAGGTTCTAAAGTATTCAATGGGTATGTAAGTTCTGTTGCCATTACAAAGGATTCAGATAATACTTCATTGTTTTCTTCTGAAGTTGGTTTTAGAATACCATTATCTGCAAGTTTCTTTAAAACGAAGATTATTGATAAAAAAGGACAGCCAGAATTAAAGGATGTCTCAAGTTTCATCAGATATTTTAGAGGTTTAAAAATTTCTGTAACCGATACCGATGGATATTTGGTTCAGTTTTCACCTTCAGCAGTTGAGTTGATTATGTACTATAAATCCCTTGATACTGGTGCAACGGTAAAGACTCAAAAGAAATACGCTTTCTCAATAGGTAACGGAAACGCTCATATTGGAAATTATACTTATGACCGAGATAACTCTGTGGTAAAGAGTGCGAATTCAGCTATTAATACTGTCACAGGAGATGCTAAGCTTTTTGCTCAAGGAATGGGAGGAAATTCTATTGGCATCAGATTTCCTAAAGCAACAATTGATCAGTTGAAAGCATTATATCAAACTAATAAAGCAGCGATTATCAGTGCAAAAATCAGAATGTATACATCGGTAGATTCGAAAAATCTTCGAAAACCCACGATATTAACTATCCTTCAAAAAGATATAGATCGTACTAAAAATCCTGCACAGATTACAACAAACTTTACAGAAGATTTATTGAAATTAAGTTCAACGCCTAATTTTGCATATATTAAAGCATACAATTTAGATAAAGATCAGGCTTATTACGACTTTACAGTAACTCAGTCTGTTAAGAATATTGTTGAATCTAGTGACAACTATGTAGAAGATAATGACAAATATTTCAGAGTAGATTTAGGGAATTTCCTATCTTCTTCTACAGGAAGCACTTTGGCAGGATATCAATATACTTCTAGACCTTTCGCTTTGGATAGAGCTGTTTTTGTAGGATCAGATCCGGCAAATGCGAATAAAATTCAGTTAAGAGTTACCTACGGTACAAAATAAAAATAAAAAACACTAGATTAAGTTATGTGCGGAATAGTTGGTTATACAGGCTTTCAAGATGCCTACGATATAGTTATCAACGGGCTCAGAAGGCTGGAATACAGAGGTTATGACAGCGCGGGTATTGTTTTGGAAGGCGAAAATAATGCATTTGACGTTGAAAAAACAAAAGGTAAAGTTGATGATCTTGTTAATATTTCAAGCAAGTTGAAGGGATTTGCAAAAGTAGGAATGGGCCATACACGTTGGGCAACACATGGTGTTCCAAGTGATAGAAATTCTCACCCTCATTTATCAAACAACGGTAAAATTGCGATCGTCCATAATGGGATTATCGAGAATTATGATACGATCAAAATAATGCTTACAGATAAAGGTTTCACTTTCAAATCAGAAACTGATACTGAAGTTTTGGTAAATCTTGTCCAGTATTTTATGGATCTGAATGTTGAAACAGATTTTCCTACAGCAGTAAGATATGCACTAAATGAAGTGTATGGTGCCTATGCTATTACGGTTATGCACGAAGATTACCCCGGAGTTTTGGTTGTGGGAAGATTAGGTTCTCCCTTGGCAATCGGAATTGGTAATAAAGAATATTTCATTGCTTCAGATGCATCACCGTTTGTAGAATTTACAAAAGAGGCTATTTATTTAGAAGAAGGTCATATGGCAATTCTTTCTTTAGAGAATGGCGTAGATATCAGAACAATCAAAGATAATTCTAAAATTATTCCTGAAATTCAGGAACTTAAATTAAATTTAGAGCAGATAGAAAAAGGTGGATATGAGCATTTTATGCTTAAAGAAATCTTTGAACAACCAAAATCAATTCATGATACGATGAGAGGAAGACTTCTCGTTGAAGAAGGAATTATTAAAATGGCCGGAATATGGGATCATCTTGAAAAATTCAAAAATGCAAACCGAATCATCATTATCGCTTGTGGTACTTCTTGGCATGCAGGTCTTATTGGTGAGTACTTGATTGAAGAATTTGCCAGAGTTCCTGTAGAAGTTGAATATGCTTCAGAATTCAGATACAGAAACCCGATTATTACAGACAAAGATGTAGTGATTGCCATTTCCCAGTCAGGAGAAACTGCTGATACCATGGCAGCATTAAAGCTTGCAAAAGAAAAAGGAGCATTTATTTACGGTATTTGTAACGTAGTTGATTCTTCAATTGCAAGAATTACAGATGCGGGTTCTTACACACATGCAGGTCCGGAAATTGGGGTTGCTTCTACAAAAGCATTTACTGCACAACTTACTATTCTTTCACTCATAGCATTGAAATTAGGAAAGCACAATGGGAATTTAGGAAACGCAGAATTTATGAGTTTAATCGCAGAATTAAATGCTATTCCTAAAAAAATTGAAGAAGTTTTAGAAGCTACTCATGAGCTGACTCAAAGTATTGCAAAGGATTTTATTAATGCGACCAATTTCCTTTATTTAGGAAGAGGTTACAACTATCCTGCAGCCTTGGAAGGAGCTTTAAAGTTGAAAGAAATTTCTTACATTCACGCAGAAGGATATCCTGCAGCAGAAATGAAGCATGGTCCGATTGCATTGATTGATGAAAATATGCCAATTGTTATCATTGCACCTAAAAAAGGACATTATGACAAGATTGTAAGTAATGTACAGGAAATTAAAGCAAGAAAAGGAAAAGTGATTGCTGTTGTAAATAAAGGAGACACGCAGGTAAGTGCAATGGCAGATTACGTGATCGAGATTCCTGAAACTTCAGAATGCTTCTCGCCTATTGTAGCATCTGTTCCTTTGCAGTTATTAGCATATTATATCGCAGTATACAGAGGCGCAAATGTTGACCAGCCGAGAAACCTTGCAAAATCTGTGACTGTAGAGTAAAAAATACTTGCAAATAAAATAAATTTAGATTTTTTTCGTTATTCTAAAAAAAATCTTAAAAGTTTCTTAAAAAAATTATATATTTACGGCTTAATTATAAAAATTAACATGAAAAGGATATTTCTTTTATTATTGTCTGCGTCGGTAGCATCGGTATCTTGTTCAGGTGGTGGATCTTCTTCTGTNGGGAAGCCAGGAACAAAAGGGGAATTGATACCTAGAGAAAAAACAAAATCATTTGTTGCAGAAAGACCNTATGGTATGGTTGCCATTCCTGGTGGNTCTTTCGTTGCAGGTTTAGCTGATGTGGATTTCACAGACAGNCCTGAAAAAGCAGCATTGAAAACTGTAACTGTNTCATCNTTCTTTATGGATGAGGCAGAAACTACAAATGCAGAATACAGGGTGTTCATTAATTATGTAAGAGACTCTATTGCAAGAACTATGCTAGCTGAAGCTGCCGGAGAAGGTGGAGAAGGAGGCGGTAAAGGTACGGGAATCGGAGATTACGCATACCTTGCAAAAAAAGAAGAAAATCTTACTGCTTATCAGGAATATCTTGAAGGTGCAGGAGGAAGAGACGGTTTTGATGATACAAAAAGATTAGACTGGAAAATTCCTTTACATTGGAATACTTCAAAATATCCTGATGTAGAATATGCTGAAGTTTTAGAATCTATGTACTTACCGGCTTCTTCAAGAGTAGGTAGTGAAAGACTTCTTGATGTTAGTAAATTAAAATACAACTATAAGTGGGGAGATATGGATGTTGCCCTTGCTGAAAATGAAAGAGGTATCAATTACCTTAGAAGTGAAAGCATCGCAATCTATCCGGATACTACCGTTTGGGTAAAAGATTTCCACTTTACATATAATGAGCCATTGTTTGAGCAGTATTTCTGGCACAAAGCTTACAAAGATTATCCTGTTGTTGGGGTAACTTGGGATCAGGCAAGAGCTTACTGTAATTTCAGATCTAAATTGAAATCTGATTACAACGAAAGCTTAAAAAGAAGAAAACAAAGACCTTTAGAATTCCGTCTTCCAACTGAATTAGAATGGGAATACGCTGCAAGAGGAGGAAAGCAAAATGCTACTTATCCTTGGGGAGGTCCTTATTTAATGGATGACAGAGGTTGTTACCTTGCAAACTTCAAACCGAAGAGAGGTAACTATATGGAAGATGAGAAAAAAGGAACATATACCTATACTGCTCCTGTGAAAAAATTCAAAAAAAATAGTTTCGGATTATTTGATATGGCAGGAAACGTTTCTGAATGGACGGTATCTGCATACAACAACTCATCATACGGTTTCTCTTCTACTTTGAATCCTTCTACTAAAGATAAAGTAGACACTAAGAGATCTGTAAGAGGTGGTTCTTGGAAAGATGTTGGATATATGTTGATGACTGGAGCTAGAGATTTCGAAATGAAAGACTCTGCAAGAAGCTACATCGGATTCAGAACAGTACAGGATATCCCTGAAGCTGCTGTTAAACTTAAGAGAGTTAACAGATAGGATTCTTTCAATTAAATTATTTGCTGAAACAATATTATTTAACATTAAAAAAAACTAACTTATATGTTTAAGACTAAAGATGCTTGGATGAATTTCTTCTATTCATTCGGTGCTGCAATTGTAATTCTTGGAGCTTGGCTNAAAATTACTCACATTTCNTTTGGCCCAATTAACGGTAACATCGCACTTACAGTAGGGCTTGTTACNGAGGCAATTATCTTTATTATTTTCGCTTTTGACCCTCCNGCAGCTGANGAGTCTTACCACTGGGAAAATGTTTATCCNGANTTNTTAGATAAGCATGCAAACCCAAACCCTTTACACTCAAATATTTCTGCTAAAAATGCAAATGCTCAATTTGCAGAATTAGAAAATTCTTTATCGACTAAATTGGATAAAATGCTTCAGGATGCAAAACTTGATGTACAATTATTCGACAGATTGAGAACAGGAATTGATAAGTTTTCAAACTCGGTAGATCAGATCAACCAGACTGTTGACGTTTCTGCTTCTACTCATAAGTATAACGATCAGTTAAACAAAGCTGCTCAACACATGGAAAGCATGAATGCTTTATATGCAATGCAGTTAGAAAACGGTCAGAGACAATCTGATTTTGCTAAAAAATATGTAGAAGATATGCAAAAATCTGCTGAGCATTCTGAAAAATTTAACCAAGAATTACAAGGTTTAACAACAAACTTAAACAGCTTAAACAGAGTTTATGGTGGTATGTTAACTGCAATGAAGTCGTAATCCTTAACCCATTAATTTAATAAAAAACTAAAGAAAAGAGAATGGCAAAAGGAAAACAGACTCCACGTCAGAAGATGATCAACCTAATGTATTTGGTGTTCATCGCAATGATGGCCCTAAACATTGATGTTGAAATCATCAGATCATATTACGATTCTACAAGAGCATTAAATGAAACAAGACATTTAACTGAAGATAAAAACCAGGATATCTTTGAAGTTACCTTAGAAGCAAAGGCACAACAAGTACCAGATACTTATGCTCAACCTTGGGAACAATACAAAGTTTTAAAAAGTAAAATCGACGGTTTAGTTAGTTCTGCAGAAGATGTTAAGGTGATTTTGAAGAAAAATTCAGAATTTTTTGACAAAGATCCAAAAACAGGAAAGGATATGGATGTTAGTGAGAATTTTTCTGCACTAAACAATAACGAGGCAACTACAGAATATTTTTTCAGAGATGGTGACGAGAACAGTCCTTCTCCAAAAGCTTTAGAGCTTAAGAAGAAAATGGATGAAGTAAGGTCATATATTGTATCTACTTTTGGAAATAACCCACAGTTATTGAAATTGGTTGATAGAGCAAACAGATCTATTGTTGCTGAGTATCCTCAAGGAAAATCTCCAAACGGAAAAACTTGGTTTCAGAATAAATTCTATCATCAGCCGCTTATCGCTGCGATCTCAAACTTAGAAATTATTCAGAATGATGCAAGAAACGTACAGTCTGATGCATTGGCATTAATGCTTCAGGAAAAAGTTGATGCAAGCATTAAGTTTAATCAGTATGAAGCAATTGTTTCTGCTCCTTCAGACATTCAGTCTGGTAAAAAAGCTGAAGCAGTTATTATGTTAGGAACTTATTCTAACAGTAATAAAATCAGCATCAGCGGTGTAAGCAGACAAGAAAATGGTAAAGGATATCTTCCTTTAAATACCGGAGGTCTTGGAGAGAGAAAGATTGGAGGTGTAATTACTTTAACAGATGCAACAGGAAAAGCTCAGCAATTCCCATTCACACATACCTATAATGTAATTGCAGGTCCTCAACAAGTAAAACTTGAACAAGGTCTATTGCTTTCTGCCGATAAGATGAATGTAATGTACAGAGGGTTAGAAAACCCAGTAACTGGATCTATTCTTGGTGCAGACAATGCTAAATTATCACTTTCTGCTCCGGGTGCAGTTGTTAAGAGTACAGGAAAAGGTAAATGGAATGTTACTCCTTCTACTGGTAATACTGTCAAATTAACATTGTCAGGTACAGACCCAACAGGTAAAACTGTCTCTCAGGTATTTGAATACAGAATTAAGGGTATTCCTAGACCTCAAGGTCAGATTAGATCAAAATCTGTTAATAATATGCCTGCTGAATCAATTAAGAATCAAATTGTTACTGCAGCATTGCCAGACTTCGACTTCCCAGTTTCATTTACTGTCAATAGCTTTATTTTGAAACTTCCGGGTAGAGCGGGTACCATGATACAAGGTAGTTCGTTATCTGCTGCTGAAGGATTAACAAGAAATTTAAGACCAGGAGACGTTGTTTATATTTATGATATTCAGGCAACTGCTACAGGTCTAGGAAACCAGAGGTTGAAAGAAATTTCACCTGTTGTAATCAATGTTCAATAAGATTAATTTGAAAAATCATATTATGAAAAAATATATTAGCAGTCTTTTAGTTTTAGCTTCTGGGTTTGCATTTTCCCAAACTATACTAAATGCTTCTTCTCCAGAAGAATTCAGACAAATGAGAGCTGAAAACATGAGAAAAGTGGGAGATACTGTTATTAGCAATAAGGTAAAACCACTTGAGTACGGATTTGTGGATGATAAAGACATTCTTAAAAGCATGATGGTTTGGGAGATTATTGATATGAATGATAAAATAAATCAACCATTCTATTATGATAATCCAAACGGATTACTTTCTAAAAATACTAGATCATTATATCAAATTCTGCTTGATGCAGCACTTAATCAACAGATTGATGAAGTGTATGATGATGAAAACTTTACTACTAAACTAAGTCCTGAAGGAATTCAGAAAAAATTAGAAAGTGTAAGATTAGATGATGAAGCAATCGAAATTATTAACTCCGGTAGACCATTAACAGAAGCTGAAAAACAACAATATACTGATTATATAAAAACTACAACTGAAAAAGTTAAGGTTCTTAAAATAATGGGAATGTGGTTTATTGACAAGAGAGATGGCCAAATGAAATACAGACCTCTTGGCATTGCAGCAATGGGCCCAGATCCAACTTCGATTGGAAGAGTAGGTCCTGATGGTCAACCATTGATTGGAGCTGATGAATTAGTAGATTTATTCTGGGTTTACTATCCAAAAGCTAGAGAGATTTTAGCAAACAATTATGTTTTCAACAGAAAGAATTCATCTGCAGACTTATCTTTTGATGATATAATCAATGCAAGAAGATTTTCTTCTGTGATCTACAAATCTTCAAACGGTTTAGGTGATGGAGTTATTAAAGACTATATCCCTAGAAATGCTGAAGAGCAATTGGAAGAAAGTGATAAAATCAAAGAACAAATTCTTCAAATGGAGAATGATATGTGGAATTACTAAATTTCACTTGATATTTATAAAAAACCTGAGTACTTTTACTCAGGTTTTTTTATTATGAAAAATGTAGATTATATCATTGTAGGAGACGGATATGCAGCTTTGTTTTTCGCTCATCAACTTACCAAAAATAAGAAGTCATTTATTATTTTTTCTGAAGGGAGAAAGAGTGCGTCCCAGATTTCTGCAGGAATTGTAAATCCTGTTGTTTTAAAAAAGTTTACTACTTTTTGGCTGGCTCAGGAACAATTAGATTTTCTTAAAACTTCTCTTGACGAAATTGAAAAGTATACCGGAGAAAATTATTTAATCAATGCTTCTATTCATAGGATTTTCCATGATGAAAATGAACAAAAATTATGGCTTAAAAAATCACAAACCGAAGAGCTTTCAAATTTTTTAAATAAAGATTTTAAGCACTTAAAGGTTGTTAAAAACAACTTCAATGCTGGAATTGTTAAACAGTCAGCCAGATTAGATGTTAATGGATTTTTTAGCGACCTCTTGAAGTTTCACGAAAATAATTCTCAATTAATTAAGGAGAGATTTAATTATAATCAATTAAGTGTTGCGGAATCTACTTATCAGAATTTCAAATTTAAAAATATCATCTTTTGTGAAGGAATGGGAGTTAAAAACAATCCGTATTTTTCAGATATTCAGGTAATTCCAAATAAAGGACATCATATCAGAGTTAAACTTTCTGAGCCAATACCTCAAAATATAACCATCAAAAAGAAACATTTTTTGTTTCCTTTGAATAACGATTTATATTTCTACGGTGGAACGTATGACAGAGAGCAAATGCATGAAAATATTGACGATTCTGCAGTTGAGCAGCTGAGAAATGGCTTGTCTGAATTTTATCCGAATGATTTTGAAATTAAAGAAGTGAATTTTGGATTCAGACCCACTGTAAAAGATCGCAGACCTATCGTTGGAAGACATCGTGAACATCATAATCTCTATGTTTTTAACGGTCTTGGAGCGAGAGGAATTCTTAATGGATGTTATTTCTCAAGAAGTTTGTATGAATTCATAGAAAATAATGTCGATCTGCCGCAGGAAATTTCTTTAAACAGATTTTAAAACAAAAGACGCTCTTCATTAAGCGTCTTTTTGTTTTATTGTGAAGCCATTTTAGTTTCAGCCTGATTTTTTTTACCATGAAATAAAACCATATCTACATCTTTTTGCAGAAAAGTTACTTCACTTTTAGTGTTCGTAAAAAGATATTTATTGTCTTCCGTAGAAAATCCGGGTGATTCGTGATTTTTTTTAAGCTCGTATGTTTTTCCGTTCAGATGTACAGTAATGATTTCTTTGGTATTATTCGTGATAATTTCCATTTCATCACCATGACGGTCAGCAATAGTTTCTTTGGTGATTTTATCTTGAGATGAAACTTCGGTATTGCTAACGGCAAGATCGGGATCCTTAGCAGAATGTTTACATGCTGATAATGTGAGGATTACGAATAATCCTAAGACTGTTTTTTTCATTTGTAGTTGTGGTTTTTAATGGTTTTCATATAATATTGGTGTGGTGTGGCAAAATTACAACTATTTTTCTTTAAAATATGTTAATTTCTAATAATTTAAAAGTTTTTACTATAAGTTTTGTGTGTAAATTTTATGGTAAACGCAAATTCTGTTTCTATCATTCACTTTTTAGGTTATTTAAAGAAGCGTTAAACTTTGTTAACAATGAATTAAGTGTTAAAATCTCAGCTTACATTTGCAACTTGTAATGAGAAACTATATCGTATACTTTTTGACAACGCTTTTTCTGCTATTCGTAGTGGAAAGTAAGCTTAATGTCAAAACTTTATACAATGACTTTTCTGGTCATATTTCTCATAATTATCCTGAAAAAACAAACCAGTCAACTCATTCGGCACAGAAATTTTCTGTTCAGCAATCTGCTGATAGTGCAGATAATTTTTCGTACGATGTTACAGAAGATGATTTTCAGTTTGCAGACAGTTTGCAGACGGTAATTACTTTTGCATGTGTTTTTGGGCTGATTTATTCTTTCGGACTTCTATTCAAAAAAAGATTCAAACCTTTAATTTCCAATTTTTTACAGCACGTTAATTCTGTAAAAACATTCATTCTGATTCGTTCTATCAGAATTTAAAATTTCATTTTTCGATTATTTTTTGCTCCAAATCGGGCAAGAAATTTTACGTTGTTACAATTTTGATATTGTAATGTAAAATTCCCGGAATTATTTCAAATTAAACATTTAACGATTTTAATAATACTCTAGATTATGATGAAAAGAGTTGTCTCAGGCGTTGTACTTAGCGCAGTTCTGTTGCTTTTTAGCTGCAACGGAAAAAAGGAACAAAAACAGGAAGATTCTGTGTATCCGGTAACATCACCCGTAAAGATGGATACGATTATTAACAAGGATTTCGTCGCTCAGATTCAGTCGGTGAAGAATATCGAAGTACGTGCTCAGGAAAAAGGTTTCCTTGAGAAGATTTATGTCGATGAAGGTCAGTATGTAAGAGCCGGACAGACCTTGTTCAGAATTATGCCACAGATTTATCAGGCTGAATTACTCAAAGCAAGAGCAGAAGTTGAGCAAGCTTCTATTGAGCTTAAAAATGCAAGCACACTTGCCAGTAATAACATTGTTTCTAAAAACGAAAGATCAATGGCAAAAGCTAAACTGGATGCTGCGAATGCCGAAATGAAATTAGCACAAATTCATCTTTCATTTACAGATATCAAAGCTCCGTTTTCCGGAGTTATCGATAGAATTCCTCTGAAATTGGGAAGTCTGGTTGATGAAGGTGATCTATTGACGACGCTTTCAGATAACACCAATATTTACAGTTATTTTAATGTTTCCGAACCCGAATATCTTAATTATCAAACTCACATTGCAGACCGCGGAAGCCAAAATGTAAGTTTAATGATGGCAAATGGTGAAATGTTTAATCAGCAAGGTGAAATTCAGACTATTGAAGGTCAGTTTGATAACGAAACGGGAAATATTGCATTCAGAGCCAAGTTTCCAAATCCTGAAAAGCTTTTGAGAAACGGTGAAACAGGAAAAGTTCGTATGACTTTACCACTTAAAAATGCTTTGATCATTCCACAGAAATCAACTTACGAGATTCAGGATCAGAAATATGTTTTCGTCATCGACAAAAACGGGGTTGCAAAATCAAAAAACATTAAAATCGCTTATGAACTTCCGGATATTTATGTAGTTGCTTCAGGTGTTTCTTCAGACGAAAAAATCTTGTTGGAAGGTGTTCAGAAAGTCAAAGACGATCAGAAGGTAAAAGTGAAATTCCAAGATCCGAAGAAAGTTCTTCAGTCTTTAAAATTAAAAGCAGAATAGAAGAATTATGTTTAAGAAATTCATTCGCAGACCCGTTCTGTCAATCGTAATCTCGCTGATTATTGTTTTTATGGGAGTTTTATCTTTAATGAAACTTCCAATCACTCAGTTTCCTGCGATTTCTCCGCCAAAAGTAAATATCACGGCAACATATCCCGGAGCAAATAACGAATTGTTGATTAAATCCGTTGTTATTCCTTTGGAAAGAGGTTTAAATGGTGTTCCCGGAATGAAATACATGACTTCCGATGCCGGAAATGACGGTGAAACATCCATTCAGGTGGTGTTTGATTTGGGAACTGACCCGAATGTTGCAGCAGTTAATGTTCAAAACCGTGTTTCTTCGGTAGTCAATAAACTTCCGCCATTGGTAGTTCGTGAAGGGGTGAAAATCACCCGTGAAGAACCGAATATGTTAATGTACATTAACTTGTACAGTGACGATCCTAAAGCTGACCAAAAATTCCTTTTCAACTATGCAGACATCAATGTAATGTCCGAATTGAGAAGGGTAAGCGGAGTTGGTTTTGCAGATATTTTAGGAACAAGAGAATATGCGATGCGTATTTGGCTGAAACCAGACCGTTTGACAGCTTATAATATTTCAGCAGACGAAGTGATGGAAGCTCTGAACGCACAAAGTTTGGAAGCTTCACCGGGTAAAACAGGTGAAAGTTCGGGTAAACGTTCTCAGTCATTTGAATATATTCTGAAATATCCGGGACGTTTTAATAATGAAAAAGATTACGGAAATATTATTCTTAAAGCTAAATCAGCCGGAGAATTTGTAAGATTAAAAGATGTTGCCGATATAGAATTTGGTTCTTCGATGTACGATATTTATTCTACATTAAACGGAAAACCGTCAGCAGCAATTACAGTAAAACAATCGTACGGATCAAATGCAAGTGACGTTATCAAAAACGTAAAAACATTGATGGCAGATCTTGAGAAAACCAATTTCCCGAAAGGGATGCATTATGACATCAGTTATGACGTTTCAAGATTCCTGGATGCGTCGATTGAAAAGGTTGTTCATACTTTATTCGAAGCCTTTATTTTGGTAGCAATTGTGGTGTTTTTATTCCTTGGAGATTGGCGTTCAACGTTGATTCCGGCAATTGCAGTTCCGGTTTCGTTAGTGGGGACTTTCGCTGTCATGTCCGCATTTGGAATTACTTTAAATATGATTTCGCTTTTCGCGTTGGTAATGGCAATTGGTGTCGTCGTTGATGATGCGATTGTTGTCATCGAAGCCGTTCACGCCAAGATGGAAGAAAAAGGACTTTCTGCATTAAAGGCGACGGAAGAAGCGATGCACGAAATCAGTGGAGCAATTATAGCAATCACCTTGGTAATGGCAGCTGTATTTATTCCGGTGGCATTTATGTCGGGTCCGGTTGGGGTTTTCTACCGTCAGTTTTCAATTACAATGGCATCGTCAATCATTCTTTCGGGAGTTGTTGCATTGACGTTGACTCCGGCTTTATGTGCTTTAATCTTAAAAAACAACCACGGAAAAGCTAAAAAGAAAGGTCCGATCACGATTCTTTTAGATAAGTTCAACAATGTATTTACTAAAGGAGCAGGAAAATATGAGAAGTTGCTGAATAAAACAGTTACTAAAAAGTTCATCACGCTTCCTTTGCTATTGCTTTTCTGTGCTTGTACTTACTTTTTAAGCAATTCACTGTCTTCAGGATTTATTCCGGGAGAAGATCAGGGGATGATATATGCGATTATTCAGACGCCGCCTGGTTCTACATTAGAAAGAACGAATCAGATTGCAAAAGAATTATTGAAAGAATCTGAAGATATTGATGGAGTACAATCAGTTTCATCTTTAGCAGGTTACGAAATTTTGACGGAAGGAACAGGTTCAAACTCAGGAACTTGTTTGATTAACCTTAAAAGTTGGGAAGACCGTTCAGAATCTGCTGCCGAGATCATCGAGAAGCTTGAAGAAAAAGCCAAAAATATTCCGGGAGCCAATATTGAATTCTTCCAGCCGCCGTCTATTCCAGGTTATGGAGCTGCAGGTGGATTTGAATTGAGACTTTTGGATAAAGCAGGAAGTGGTGATTATCAGAAAATGGAACAGGTGAGTACGGATTTCGTGAAGGAACTGAAAAAACGTCCGGAATTAGGTTCTGCGTTCACTTTCTATTCAGCGAGTTTCCCTCAATATATGCTTAAAATTGATAACGATTTAGCCGAACAAAAAGGCGTAAGCATCGAGAAAGCAATGGATAATCTTTCTACTTTAATAGGTTCAAACTATGAAACAAGTTTCATCCGTTTCGATAGACCTTATAAAGTGATTGTTCAGGCGGGTCCGCAATATCGTGCTTTACCGAGTGATTTGTTGAAATTATATGTGAAAAACGACAAAGATCAGATGGTTCCGTATTCAGATTTTATGCATTTGGAAAAAGTGTATGGTCTTTCTGAAATCACGAGACACAATATGTACAACTCTTCTGAGGTGAGCGGAACTCCGGCTCCGGGGTACAGTTCCGGACAGGCGATTAAAGCCATTCAGGAAGTTGCCGATAAAACTTTACCGAGAGGTTTTGGAATCGACTGGGCGGGAATTTCAAAAGATGAAGTAGGTCGTGGAAATGAAGCGGTTTACATCTTCCTGATCTGTTTAGGATTTGTTTATTTAATTCTTTCAGCTCAATATGAAAGCTTTATTCTTCCTTTACCGGTGATCCTTTCATTACCAACAGGTATTTTCGGAGCATTTTTATGCCTGAAATTGTTAGGATTAGAAAACAACATCTACGCACAGGTTGCGATGGTCATGCTCATTGGACTTTTAGGTAAAAATGCTGTATTGATCATTGAATTTGCCGTTCAGAAAAAGGCAGAAGAAGGAATTCCTGTAGCTCAGGCAGCGATAGAAGGTGCAGCCATTCGTTTCAGACCGATTCTGATGACTTCATTTGCATTTATTGCAGGATTGATTCCTTTGGTAATGGCGACAGGACCGGGAGCTGTAGGAAACAGAACGATTGGTACCGCAGCAGCGGGGGGAATGCTTATCGGAACTGTTTTCGGACTGCTGATCATTCCGGGATTATACTACATTTTCGGAACTATTGCCGATAAATCCCGACTGGCAAAATATGAAGAAGAGAATCCTTTAACCGAGCAAACAGAACCTTACCAACACGATGATAAACATGAAGATTTACAATAAATATATAGCAGCCATCGCCTTATCGCTTGTTTTAGCAAGTTGTAAGGCGCCGATGGCGACCGTTATTCAGGACGAAGTAAAAAATAATATTCCTGAGAATTTTAATCAAAACGAAGAGCAGGACGCAAATACCAACAGCGGAACCACCCCTTGGAGACAGTTTTTTACAGATCCAAATTTGGTTAGTTTAATTGAAACTTCTCTGAAAAATAATCAGGAATTAATGATTACGCTTCAGGAAATCGAAATTGCCAAAAGCGGAATCGTTGCCAAAAAAGGCAGACTAAGCCCGACTGTAAGGGCAGGATTAGGTGTCGGAGTTGAAAAAGTAGGTCGCTACACAAGTACAGGAGCCGGAGATGCGAGTACAGAAATAGAACCAGGAAAAGAAATGCCCGACCCACTTGGAAACTTCGAAGGAGGTTTGATGGCCAACTGGGAAATCGATATCTGGAAAAAATTGAGAACTGAGAAAGATGCTGCAGTAGCTCATTATCTTTCAACCGTAGAAGGAAAGAATTTTGTGCTTTCAAATCTGATTGAAGAAGTTGCTGATAACTATTATGAATTGTTGGCTCTGGATAATCAGCTGGATATCATTCAGCAGTATATCAAATTGCAGACAAGAGCTTTAGAAATTGCTAAAATTCAGAAGCAGGCAGCAGCTGCAACAGAGTTGGCAGTGAAAAAGTTTGAAGCTGAACTGGCTAAATCAAAAGCGACAGAATATACGATTCGTCAGGAGATTAATGAAAAAGAAAACCAGATCAATGCGCTTTGTGGCCGTTATCCGCAACCGATCGGGAGAACGAAAGAAAGTTTTATGTCGATCATTCCGCAAACGGTTTATACAGGAATTCCATCGCAGTTATTGGCAAACCGTCCCGACATTAAGCAGGCAGAATTAGAATTGAAGTCAGCAAAGTTAGATGTTGAAGCAGCAAGAAAAGAGTTCTATCCTTCACTGGAAATTTCAGCAACTTTAGGTTTGGAAGCTTTTAAGCCTTCTTATCTGGTTAAATTGCCCGAGTCAATCGCTACAAGTTTAGTTGGCGAATTGGCAGGACCGCTGATCAACAAAAGTGCGATCAAAGCCAACTTTCAGACAGCAGATGCAAAACAGATTCAGGCTTTGTACGAATACGACAAAACTATTCTGAATGCATATCTGGATATTTCAAACCTGATGTCTAAAGTGAAAAATATTGATCAGTATTATCAGTTAAAGTCTCAGGAAACTCAGGCTTTAGACCAATCTATCAATATTGCCAATCAGCTTTTTATGAACTCAAGAGCAGATTATCTTGAAGTTTTATTAAACCAGAGAGATGCTTTGGACGCGAAAATGGAGTTAATTGAAGCCAAAGAGAAACAATTAAGTACCGTTGTCGATATTTACAAAAGCTTAGGCGGCGGCTGGAAGTAAGTTAGTTTTTTATTCATATATCATTATTTCAATCGTGGAGTCCGGTTCTGTTTTCAGAGCCGGACTTTTTATTTTTAAAATTTTTCATTATATTTAGGTACAAACATAATTATGGCAAAATTTATAAAAAAAATTATCAAAATAGGAAAGTATGACAATATAAAAAATCTTTATGAAGAGGGCGAGGTTTTTTGTAATACTTTGACTTATTTTAAAGATTGTGAAAAGCCAGATGCTAGATTTGATAAACTCGAAGGCTCAAAAGAAATAAACCAATTTACAACATTAACAATTTATAATAATGATACGGAGGTAATTCTTTCAAAAACTGCAAATCCCGGCACACCATTATTAAAAAAAGGTTTTTTATCTAAATTTAATTCTCAGATTCAGGGTAATTTGTTTTGCTGTACGGCAATAACTGATGATAATGAAAAGGATTTTTTTGATACTGAACTAGGTGCTTATAAAATTGATGAAAATTTTTTAGAATTTGGTGACACAATGCTATTAATAACTAATCCTATGCACTTCATTTCTTCTATCAAAAATGGAATTAGAAATTTAGGTTTTATTAATCAAGAGAATCTTGTAGAATATTATAATTCCATTACTGATGAAAGAAAACTTTCAGTATTTAATAAGGAGAAAGTTTATGAATATCAACAAGAATTGAGATTTTTTATTGAAAATAGCGATAATAAACCAATCAAATTTTCTATTGGTTCAATGAAGCCATATTCAGAAATAATTAAACTAAAATAATATTAGTATTCTTAAAAAAATAATTCTAAAATAAAACACGTCAAGTTTTGACGCTTTACGTCTATAGCTTTGCTGTATAAAATTTTAAGAGCTATGGAAATCCCGTTTTATTTAAGTTTCAGAAAATTTGAAAATGAATATTATAACAATCTTGAAAAATGGTTCGAA